>Ga0247611_10000917_pt1 | contig 56090 bp, 37 predicted proteins | sample 177DNAGHGhighgp2_FD_192422 | JGI IMG/M metagenome (GOLD analysis project Ga0247611, IMG submission 192422) | Sheep rumen microbial communities from Palmerston North, Manawatu-Wanganui, New Zealand - 1770 DNA GHGhigh gp2 | ecosystem: Host-associated > Mammals > Digestive system > Stomach > Rumen... | reverse complement strand
GAGCAACTCAACTCCAAAATCAAGGCCTTCCGAAAGTCCCTGCGTGGTGTCCAGGATCTCAAATTCTTTTTCTTCCGCCTGTCAAAAATCTACGCCTAAACACAGGGGTTTGCAGCTGAACCGAAATAGATTATTAATCCAAAACATAAACAACATGAAGACACAAAAATTATTCCTTTTCGCCATCCTGCTGATGGTGTTGGCATGGCCGCAAAGCGTCTTTGCCTACGATTTCTCCGCTGTCTCGCCCTCAGGTGACACGCTGTACTACAGAATCATCAGCAGTGGTGTTCAGCTTACTTATCCAGGGGCTATGGATTGGAGTGGATTCACCCAGCCTACAGGTAACTTGACCATTCCATCCACAGTCTCGTATGAAGGCACCACTTACAGCGTCACCTCAATCATGTACTATACCTTCTATAATTGTACCAACCTGACTTCCGTCACCATTCCCAACAGCGTCACATCCATCGGCGACTATGCCTTTTACGGATGCTCTGGCTTAACCTCCGTCACCATTCCCAACAGCGTCACATATATCGGTGACTATGCCTTCTATGGCTGCTCCGGCTTGACCTCCGCCCCCATCGGCAACAGCGTCACATCTATCGGTGAGGGAGCCTTCGCATACTGCATGGGCCTGACATCCGTTACCATCCCCAGCAGCGTCACCTCCATCGGCGACTATGCCTTCTATTACTGCATCGGCCTAACCTCCGTTACCATCCCCAACAGCGTCACCTCCATTGGTAGCAATGCCTTTTATTATGTGAGACATATTGAATATCATGGCTCTCACCAAGGTAGTCCCTGGGGGGCAATATCTATGAATGGTGTGGTAGATGGCGACTTTGTCTTTTCCGACAACACTCGTACAAATCTGCTGGCATATATCGGCACTGGCGGGGCTGTTTCCATTCCATCCAATGTCACCTCCATCGGCTGGTGTGCCTTCAATGGTTGCTCCGGCTTGACCTCCGTCACCATCCCCAGCAGCGTCACCGCTATTGGCAACTATGCCTTCAATGGTTGCTCCGGCTTGACCTCCGTCACCATCCCCAGCAGCGTCACCTCTATTGGCAACTATGCCTTCTATGGCTGCACCGACTTGACCACGGTGAACTTCAACGCCACCAACTGCACCACGATGGGCAGCTATTCCTATCATGTATTCTACGGCTGCACCAACCTTGCCACTTTGAATATAGGGGACAGCGTTACACGCATTCCCGACTATGCCTTCACTGGCTGCACCGGCCTGACCTCCGTCACCATCGGCAACAGCGTCACATCCATCGGCTCCGATGCCTTCACTGGCTGCACCGGTCTGACCTCCGTCACCATCGGCAACAGCGTCACTTCCATCGGCAGCCATGCCTTTGATGGTTGCTCCGGCTTGACCTCCGTCACCATTCCTAACAGCGTCACCTCCATCGGCGAAGTTGCCTTCGGTGCTTGCACTGGCTTGATATCCATAACTATCCCCAGCAGCGTCACATACATCGGCGACGCTGCCTTCAGTGGTTGCTCCGGCTTGACCTCTGTCACCATCCCCAACAGCGTCACATACATCGGTGGCAGTGCCTTCAATGGTTGCTCCGGCTTGACCTCCGTCACCATCCCTAACAGCGTCACATCCATCAGCGGCTATGCTTTCTATAACTGCACTGGCCTGACATCCATTATCATCCCTAATTGCGTCACCTCCATCAGCATCAATGCATTCAGTGGTTGCACAAGCTTGACATCCATCACTATCCCCAGCAGCGTCACATCCATCGGCTACGATGCCTTCCGGAACTGCATTGGCTTATCATCCGTTACAATTCCCAATAGCGTCACCTCCATTGGCACCAATGCCTTCGGTAATGTGAGGCATATTGAATATCATGGCTCTGCTGCAGGTGCACCTTGGGGGGCGTTATCTATGAATGGTGTAACGGATGGCGACTTTATCTTTTCCGATAGCAGCAAAATGAATTTGCTGGCATATATCGGCTCAGGAGGAAGCGTCTCTATTCCATCTACCGTCATCTCCATTGGCAATAGTGCCTTCAGAGGCTGCACCGGCCTGACCTTTGTCACCATACCCAGCAGCGTCACCTCCATCGGTGACAATGCCTTCGATAACTGCACTGGACTGGCATCCGTCACCATACCCAGCAGCGTCACCACCATTGGCTATGGAGCCTTCTATGGCTGCACTGGCCTGACCACGGTGAACTTCAACGCCCCCAACTGCACCTCGATGGGCGACTATTCCCATCCTGTATTCTCCACCTGCACCAACTTAACCACTTTGAATATTGGGGATAGCGTAACTAATATCCCAGCCAATGCCTTTAATGGTTGCTCCGGCTTGACCACCGTCACCATCCCCAACAGCGTCACCTCCATCGGCGAGATTGCATTCCTTGGTTGCACTGGCTTGACATCCATCACTATCCCCAGTAGCGTCACATCTATTGGTGAGGGTGCCTTCTATGGCTGCACCAGTCTGACATCCGTCACCGTATTGAATAATAATCCTCCCACGTTGAGTTCTAGCGTGTTCAACGATGTTCCGATCACCTGCACCCTCGTCGTCCCCTGTGGGGTTGATTCCCTGTACCGAACCAGCAGTTGGGGAGGGTGGTTTTCTAATATCACTGAGGACTGCTCTGTCGAGACTTATTACGACTTCTACGCCGTCTCCCCATCGGGCGACACGCTCTATTATATCATTCTCGACTCTAACCGTGTGACGGTAGTGCATCCCTTTGCTTCCGACACTACGGAACAGGCCTGGTGGGACGGTGCCGTTCAGCCTACCGGCTCGCTCACAATCCCTGCCACAGTAACATACAACGACACCACCTACACCGTGGTGCACATCAGTGAGCATGCCTTCTATAACTGCACCAACCTCACCTCTGTCACTATCCCCAACACAGTGGACTCCATCGGCGAATGGGCGTTTGCCTATAGTACCAGTCTCGGCTCGGTGACACTCGGCAATGCCGTTACCACCATTGGCTACGGAGCCTTCTATGGCTGCACGGGGCTCTCGCTGTTGGTTATCCCCGACTCGCTCACCACCATCGGAAGCCATGCCTTCTCCATTCCCGATTGCCATGTGTCGGCAGTGTCCATACCCAGCACCGTCACCACGATTGGCGACCATGCCTTCTCTGGCTGGGGCGACCTCACCACACTTACTATCCCGCGTTCGGTGACCTATATCGGCGACTGGGCTTTTGCCGCCTGCACCAGCCTTGCCACGGTGAACTTCTATGCCGACAGTTGCACCTATATGGGCAGCACCACGGCTCCTGTTTTCGACGGCGACATCCATATTCAGACCCTGCATATCGGCAACACGGTCAAGACCATTCCGGCAAATGCCTTTTATGGCTGTAGCGGTATTGGTACGGTGACAATTCCCGCCTCGGTTTCCTCCATCGGCAGCCATGCCTTTGCGGGGTGCAGCGGGCTGACCAGCATCACCGCCAAACGCGCCGTGGCCCCCGTGGCGGGCGACAACGCTTTTGACATCATCCCGGCCTCTATCCCCGTCTATATCCCCTGCGGAAGCACCGCCTCCTACGCTTCGCGCTGGAGCCACTTCACTAACTTTGTCGAGGTGATGGACGCCCATGTGTGGGTGCGCTCCTCGGATGCCGCTATGGGCTCGGCCAGCGTGACGGTGCAGCCCACCTGTGCCGCTCCCTCCGCCACCATCGTGGCCACCCCCAACGCTGGCTACCTCTTCGCCCTGTGGAGCGACGGCGACACGCTGAACCCGCGCACGCTGACGATAGACAGGGACACGCTGCTGACCGCCCTGTTTGTGCCTGTTCCCGACACCGTCGTCAATTATGACACCATCGTTGTGCACGACACGATGCTGATTCACGACACCACCATCGTCAACAACTATATCCATGACACCACGATAATCCATGACACCACTTTCGTTGATGTGTATGTCCACGACACTACCATTGTCCATGACACTGCTTTCGTAGAGATATATATCCACGACACGACCATCGTCCACGACACCACGTACATCGACGTGTATGTCCACGACACGACCATCGTCCATGACACCACATATATTGACAATTACATCCATGACACGATAACGGTCGTGATGCCGATAGACTACCATACACTGACGCTCATCTCAGCACAGCCCACCATGGGTATAGTGGTCGGTTCTGGCACTTACAGCGACAGCACCGAGGTGGAGATTGCCGCCGTGGCAATATGTGGCTACCACTTTGTGGAGTGGAGCGACGGCAACACGGAAAGCCCTCGTCGCCTGACTGTCACGGAGGATATGGAGCTGACGGCCACCTTCGATAGTGATGAGGTGGGCATTACTGACGTGCCTTCCCCCGATGCCAATATCATGGTTCAGGACAATGTCATCACTGTGAGAGGTGCCGAAGGGAAGCGCGTGCGCATCTTCGACTCCGTGGGCCGGCTGCTCAGCACCGCGCAGACCGCTTCCGAGGTCCAGCACTTCCGCATGACGGTGGCGGGCGTCTACTTAGTGCAGGTGGGCGACGGCACCGCACAACGGGTAGTGGTAGGGATAACACGCTAACACATTCCAATCCGAAACGTGCGTAACCATCAGCTGGTTGCGCACGTTTCTGTTTTTGTGTGCTTTCCCTCAATAAGCAGAGAGCCATGCGACATACCCCGTAGGGGTTACCTCTTAATAGCAATAGGCAGAGAGCCATGCGACATACCCCGTAGGGGTTATCTCTTAATAGCAATAGGCAGAGAGCCATGCGGCATACCCCGTAGGGGTTATCTCTTAATAGCAATAGGCAAAGAACCATGCAACATTAAAAAGGATTAAGCGAAATCCCCTACGGGGAATACTTGCTTATGGCCCGCGTGTTTCTATTAAGCGGAAAGCCCTACAGGGCTATTATTAGGGGTTGCAATAGACGTTTGTTGATATGCACTCTCCCATACCCCGTAGGGGTTGCCTCTTAATAGCAATAGGCAGAGAGCCATGCGACATACCCCGTAGGGGTTACCTCTTAATAGCAATAGGCAGAGAGCCATGCGACATACCCCGTAGGGGTTGCCTCTTAATAGCAATGGATAAAGAACCATGCAACATACCCCGTAGGGGTTACCTCTTAATAGCAATGGACAAAGAACCAGCGGCATACCCCGTAGGGGTTATCTCTTAATAGCAATGGGCAAAGAACCAGCGACATACCCCGTAGGGGTTGCCTCTTAATAGCAATGGGCAAAGAACCAGCGATATACCCCGTAGGGGTTATCTCTTAATAGCAATAAACAAAGAACCAGCGACATTAAAAAGGATTAAGCGAAATCCCCTACAGGGAATACTTGCTTACGGCCCGCGGATTTCTATTAAGCGGAAAGCCCTACAGGGCTATTATTAGAGGCCGTCAATAGACGTTTGTTGATATGCACTCTCCCATACCCCGTAAGGGTTGCCTCTTAATAGCAATAAATAAAGAACCAGCAATATACCCCGTAGGGGTTACCTCTTAATAGCAATGGATAAAGAACCATGCAACATACCCCGTAGGGGTTACCTCTTAATAGCAATAGGCAGAGAGCCATGCGGCATACCCCGTAGGGGTTATCTCTTAATAGCAATAGGCAGAGAGCCATACGACATACCCCGTAGGGGTTATCTCTTAATAGCAATAAGCAGAGAGCCATGCGACATACCCCGTAGGGGTTACCTCTTAATAGCAATGGATAAAGAACCATGCAACATTAAAAAGAATTAAGCGAAATCCCCTACGGGGAATACTTGCTTATGGCCCGCGTGTTTCCATTAAGCGGAAAGCCCTATTGGGCTATTATTAGAGGCCGTCAATAGACGTTGGTCAATACGCACTATCTCATACCCCGTAGGGGTTACCTCTTAATAGCAATAAATAAAGAGCCATGCGACATACCCCGTAGGGGTTATCTCTTAATAGCAATAGGCAGAGAGCCATGCGACATACCCCGTAGGGGTTATCTCTTAATAGCAATGGATAAAGAACCATGCAACATTAAAAAGAATTAAGAGAAATCCCCTACGGGGAATACTTGCTTATGGTACGCGGATTTCTATTAAGCGGAAAGCCCTACAGGGCTATTATTAGGGGTTGCAATAGACGTTTGTTGATATGCACTCTCCCATACCCCGTAGGGGTTACCTCTTAATAGCAATAGGCAGAGAGCCATGCGGAATACCCCGTAGGGGTTATCTCTTAATAGCAATGGACAAAGAACCATGCGACATACCCCGTAGGGGTTACCTCTTAATAGCAATGGACAAAGAACCATGCAACATTAAAAAGAATTAAGCGAAATCCCCTACGGGGAATACTTGCTTATGGACCGCGTGTTTCTATTAAGCGGAAAGCCCTATCGGGCTATTATTAGAGGCCGTCAATAGACGTTGGTCAATACGCCCTATCCCATACCCCGTAGGGGTTACCTCTTAATAGCAATAAATAAAGAACCAGCAATATACCCCGTAGGGGTTATCTCTTAATAGCAATAGGCAGAGAGCCATGCGACATACCCCGTAGGGGTTACCTCTTAATAGCAATGGACAAAGAACCAGCGACATTAATAAGGATTAAGCGAAATCCCCTACGGGGAATACTTGCTTACGGCCCGCGTGTTTCTATTAAGCGGAAAGCCCTATCGGGCTATTATTAGAGGCCGTCAATAGACGTTGGTCAATACGCCCTATCCCATTAACCCGGCTCGGCCATTGTAGGATTATCTACGCAGGAGGCTGTCCAACGGCCAGTTCTGGAACCACAGCTCGCACGCGCCGGCGGGGTTCTCTTCCAACAGCACCCCGATGCTGCCGTTCTTCAGCCGCGTCAGCGACGAGTAGACCGAGGGCCCGTCAAACAGCAGCACGGGGTCTTGCCAAGTGTCGCCCTCATCATAGCTGACGAAGATGCTCACGTTGCGGCGCTCCATAGAGTTAGGCACGCTGTGCAGCAGTATGTTCAAGCTGTCGCCGCGGTCGGTGGCGGCCACCCGCAACATATCCCCATTGCAGGCGTTGGTCTTCATGCACTCCCATCGTCCCTGAGTGCCCCAAGTCTCCCCGCCGTCGGCCGAGTGGTTGTAGCCGCGGGCTCCGCTCTGTCGCACGCTGATCAGCACTCGTCCGTCCACCAGCTCCATCAGCTTGGCCTCGTCCCCGCCGCTGTAGGCACGGTCCGACACCTGCCATGTGTGGCCGTCGTCATCGCTGTAGACCACAAAGTTATCCAACGTATTGTTGCCGTTGCGGCACATGGCTGCGGCAAACATGATGCGTCCGGCATGAGCTCCACGGGTCAGCCGCAACCCGTTCCCCGACCCGAAAAACGACGCCCGGTAGTTGCGGCAGGTGCTGTTCACCGCCTGGCTTCCCCACAACTGGGCCGTTATATCTTCCGGCTCCGACCAGCTCTTCCCGCTGTCCTTGCTGCGGCACACATAGCTCTTTATCGGATCCGCCTCCGTCGAGGCGAACAGGCCGTTGCCGCCCACGAACACACACACCACGTCGCCGTTGCGGCACACCACCAGCGCCGCGTCGCCGAAACCCTGTTTGCGTCCCGTGCCCTGGGCTATGGTGACGGGTTCGCTCCAGGTGCGGCCGTTGTCCATGCTGCGGCGCGACACGATGTCGATGTCTTCGGGCAGGTCTGCCTCGTTGTATTTTCTGCGGTCGCAGGCCATCAGCAGTGTCCCGTCGGGCAGGGTGCAGATGGCGGGGATGCGCCAGTTGCGGCTGCCATAGTCGCCTGGACGGAACATGCACTGCTCGTAGTATTCTATCACCTCCTGTGCAGGAGGGTCGTCGGGAGTCTCTGGTGCGGGCTTCCCACAAGCCCACAGGGCTATCGGGAAAAACATGGTCAAAAATAACTGTTTCATTGGTCTATTATTTGAAAGTGTGATGCACTATACTTGAAGGTTACATATCATCCATTGTCAACAATCCGGTGTGCAGCTCCATCCCGGCCAGTTCTTTGCAGTTTTTGCAAAGCACGTCAACCTTAGCCCTTAAAGAGGACTCGCTATAGCGTCGAGGGTCCTTCTTCACCTCATATATCTCAGCCCAATGGTCAATCTCGTTGACGGCGATAAGGTCGATTTCATTCTCACCTTTGCGGTCCCAGTATTTGCCTATTCGGGTGTATCGGCCGGTCTCGCGCAGTTTCTGTTCGAAATACCGCTCCAAAGCAAAGCCCGAAAAGGAGTCATAGTCACGTTCTATAATGCGGGCCAGCTGAGAGAGCGCGCCATTCTCCACATAAGCCTGGTATTTGTAAAAAAAGCGGAACCATAGCACTAAGAAATTGTCGCGGAGGGTGTAGCGTGTCTTCTTGGAATTCTCTTGGGCAAAGATAGGCAGTCGCTTTTCGATAAGGCCATAGTACTTTTCGAGCCGTGCTATATAGCTCCCGATGTTATCCACCTGAAGTTGGTTCTCAATCTCGCCACGGGTCAGCATCCCGTCTGCAATGCTGGCAAGGATAGAGAAGTGAACAGCATAATCGGTGCCGAATTCCTCCACGAGGATATTTTTTCCTTCGTTGATAAATGGCGAATTGGTCTCGGTCAAGTAGCTGAGCATGCGTTTGCGGGTGGTGCAGCCGCTGTTCATCATCAAACTCACATACCAAGCCACTCCACCTGTTGTGGCAAACAAGGCCAGCAAGTCCTCCGCCTTGTAGTGAGGGTTGTTGTCGGCGAGTATCTCTTTCAGTACATCGGTCGAAAAAGGCTGAACCACAATGCTCTGGTCAGCACGTCCAAAGAGGGGCTCCCCGGCATCCTCAAAAATACGTCGCATCAACGAGAATATTGAGCCGCTGACTATCAGGTTTATGTGACAATTCCGTTTGTGGGTGTCCCATTCGCGCTGCACATCACTGAAGATAGCCTGGTTGACTTTCTGAAAGTCTTGGAACTCGTCTATGATAAGTGTGAAAGGATGCTCTTCAGAGTAAGTCAACAAGAATCTGAATAGGTCGGCAAAACTTTTGGGGAATCCCACTGGTATGCGCAGTTTCTCTTCCGCCTCCCGCACAAAATCCTGACAGAGCAAAGCTTCTGTTTTTCTTGCTACAAAGAAGTACAATATGGTGATGTCATTGCAATGTCGCACCAACTCGGTTTTGCCAATGCGCCTCCGGCCCATCACTACGGTCATCCGTCCCTCAGTGCGGCTCTGGTCTGCGGCGCGGTTGAGCAGCTCCAGCTCCTTGTCGCGGTCATAAAATTTCATCTCTTTTTCTGTGTTGAATAGTATTTCAAAATACGGTATTTGAAAATACTATTTTTGTAATATGTTGTTTATTAATATTGTATTCCAATGTTCGGGTGTAGGGTCTCTCTGCAAATATAAGATTTTTTTCTAAATTGGCACTTTTTTGTAGTACAAAAAGAATGTCCCGACCCCTTGCCGTGGTGGCGGGTGTCGGGACATTCCTCGTTGGCTGTTGCCTATTCCGGTCTTGTGTCGGCCGGGGTAGGGGACTATTCCTCCTCTTCGGGGCGGAACCGTATCACGTCGATGAGGCGCACGCCGTCTAACCATACGGCTATGCAGCCCACCACGCCTTCGGCATCGTCCCAATCCTCAATAGGTTGGAGGGTGGTGTCATTCACTATCTCAAAATATTCGGGTTCGAAACGCAGACTCTCGTCCAGTCCGTTCACCTCGTGGAACGAGCTCAACGTGTCCATCACCCACAGCTTCACGCTGTCCACGTCCTCAAACTCCGACATCTCCACAGCCTGCACCAGCGTGGCATAGATGTTGGGAGCCACCTCGCGGGCCTCTTTCGACAGGCGCATGTTGCGGCTGCTCAGGGCCAGTCCGTCGTCGGCGCGCACAATGGGGCAGGGCACCAGCTCGATGGGGTATTTGATCTGCTCCAGCAAGTTGCGGATGATGGCTATCTGCTGGAAGTCCTTCTCGCCGAAGTAGGCGCGTGTGGGCTGCGCCAAATCAAACAACCGACGCACCACCACCGCCACACCGCTGAAGTGGCCGGGACGGCGGGGACCCTCCATCACCTCTTCGATAGGGCCAAAATGGTACACCGTCGTCACAGGTTCGGGATACATCTCCTCCACCGTAGGCACAAAGGCGATGTCTGCTCCCGCCTTTGCCAGCAGCTCACAGTCGGCCTCCACCGTGCGCGGATATTTGGCCAGGTCTTCTTTATTGTTGAACTGTATGGGGTTGACAAACACACTCACCACCACCACGTCGTTCTCCTCGCGAGCCCGGCGCACCAGCGACAGGTGTCCTTCATGTAAGGCTCCCATTGTGGGAACCAGGCCTATGCTTTTGTGTTCTTCTTTAGCTTGATTGATGGCTGCGGCCAGCGCAGCTGTAGTTTTTATGATGTTCATGATTGTTATTGTTTATTGTCGTCTGTGATTTCTTCGTAGGGGGTAAAGCCCTCGTCGTCGGTGCCCACGTGGTCGTCGTGATGGTGCGAGTCCGACGGATGGTATTTAGGCCGCCGCTCTACCCGGTTGGGGATTTCCAGCAGATAGTTGATGGCCGTAAGCAGCAGGCTGAACAGCAGGGCATTCCAAAAATCATTCACATGGAAATTGGGCACCAGCCCGGCGGTCAGCAGGATAATGCCCGCATTGATCACCAGCAGAAAAAGCCCCATGCTCACTATCGTGAAGGGCAGGGTGAGAACAATGAGTATGGGACGGATAAAGTTGTTGAGCAAGGCGATGACGGCTGCCGTCGCGATGGCTGCCCACACCGTGTCCACATGCACCCCCGGCAGGATGTAGGCCGCCAGCACCGTGGCCAGCGCCATCACCACCACCTGTGCCACAAAGCCCCACGGGCCGCTGTAGATATGAGGGTCGTTGCCTATAGTTATCTTCATCTCTCTTCCAGTTTCGTTATTACAGGTCCATCAGCAAGGCCTCCCCTTCGGGCGTGCTTTTGCCCCGGCGCATGATCTCTATCTCGCCGCCGGCGCAGTTCAGCACCGTGCTCGGCTCGTCCTCGCCCATGCCGCCGTCCACCACCAGGTCCACCCGGTGGCCCCAGGTCTCGTGTATCAACTCGGGGTCGGTCAGATACTCAGTCTCCACCTCTTCGCCCACGCGGCGCACCGACGTCCCAATCAGCGGGCTTCCCACTGCCTCGACCACCGCTTGCAGAATGCTGTTGTTCGGCACCCGCACCCCGATGGTCTTGTTGGGATTCAAATAATTGCGCGGCACATCGTTGTTGGCGTCCATAATGAAAGTGTAGGGACCCGGCAGGCAGCCCTTCATCAGGCTGAACAAATCCTTGTCCATCGGCCTCACATATTCCGACGCCATGCTCAACGAGCTGCACAGCATGCTGTACTTGGCCTTTTTCAGCGTGAACCCTTTCAACTGGGCTATCGCCTCGACCGACCGTTTAAACTCCATGCTGCACGCAAAGGCATACAGCGTATCGGTGGGCAACACTACGATGCCGCCCTGCAGCAACAGGTCTGCCACCCGTCGCACCTCCCGTGGGTTGGGATTGTCTGTATAGATTTTTGTAATCATTTGAGCGTGCAAAATTACGAACTTTTTTGTATATGATGATATTTTATTTATACTAAAGTGTGTTTTTCGTCGTTTTAGTACACCTATGAACAAAATAATTGCATCCCTACTGCTCCTATTTGCCCTCCAGGCCACGAGCCCGCTCTGCTCTCAGAACGTGAAGTTTAAGAAGTATTTTACCGATGCCACTCTCCGCATCGACTACCTCCGTGTCGGCAACCGCCACCACGACACGGTCAACCTCTCCTCCATCGAGCGCATCGACAACTGGGCCGGTTCGCTGACCCAACTTCTCGACCCCTTCGACAATGGCGACTACCGCATTGTGGTGGCCGACCCCGCCAGCGGCCGCCAGCTCTACAGCCGGGGCTACAACACCCTTTTCCAGGAATACCGCGACACCCCCCAGGGCGCCGACAGCATTGCCGCCTTCCAGGAGGTGGTGCGCGTCCCGTGGCCCCGCCACACCGTCGACATCTGTTTCCAGCACCGCGGCCCCGACCAGCAGATGCACACCCAGCTCCGCTACCGTTTCGACCCCGACTCGGCCCTCGCCCAGCTCCGCCGGCAGTCATCCTTGCGGGTCCAGACCAACCCCGTCCGCCTGCACTATAAAGGCAACCCCCACATGAAAATCGATGTCGTCATCGTGCCCGAAGGCTACGGCCCCGCCGACAGCCTCAAGATGATGCGCGACCTCCACTCATTCTGCGACTACCTGCTGGGTCAGGAGCCTTTCGCCTCGCGCGCCGACGACTTCAACGTGTGGGGTGTGCCACTCACCGGCCAGTCCACCGGCATCACCGACCCCACCAAGGGCATCCGCGTCAACAGCCTGGTAGGCTCGAGCTACAACACCTTCGGCGCCGACCGCTACCTGATGACCATGCAGCTGTTCCGTCTCCACAATGCCATCGGCTCCATCCCCTTCGACCATATCATCATCATGGCCAACAGCACCACCTACGGTGGTGGCGCCATCTATAACTTCTACGCCATGAGTTCCCTCAACGAAATGGCCTACATGGTGCTGCCCCACGAGCTGGGACACTCCATCGGCGGCCTTGCCGACGAGTACGTCGACGAGGATCTCAGCTATGGCGACATGCACCAGTCACACCTCGAACCCGTCGAGCCCAACATCACCACCCTCGTCGATTTCGCCTCCAAGTGGCAGTCCATGCTCAGCCCCGGCACCCCCGTTCCCACCCCGGCCGACACCACCGTGCCCCGCAGCCAGAACGGCCCCCTCGGTGTGTACGAAGGAGCTGGCTACCACGCCAAAGGCATCTACCGCCCAACCATGCACTGCATGATGCGCGACTACGCCCCCTTCTGTCCCGTCTGCGCCCACCGCCTCAACGAGGTCTTCGACCTCTACACCCGCTGACCCTCACCCCCCGAGGTTCCAAGTCGGATGCATGTCGGCAATTCTTGTCCCGTCTTACAGCACTTATCCACCATTTATCCACCATTTATTCTCTTGACAAGAGATAAACAAGAAAGAAACAAGAAATAAAAAAGAGGTAAAATGTAAAATAAGAAGTGTTCAAGTGGCGGACAAAGGGCCGTGTGGGCGGGAGCCGGGAAAGGGGAGGAGCCGTCGCGGCGGAGAGGGAGTAGCGGTGAGTGAGGGCCACGGTCTGGAATGAAGAAAAAATGGAGTCTACAATAATATTCGATAAGGTTTTGCGTTAATGTGTCTATATGTCGAAAAGGCTTTTATATATCATGCTGATTGCGGTGGTGTTGGTGCCGGTTGTGCTGTCTTCGTGCAGCAAGGAGGAGCGTTTTGCCACCGAGCTGGACGGGTTGCGCTTTTCGTGCGACACCATGGCGTTCGACACGGTGTTCACGCAGATGGGCACCACCACGCGGCAGCTGAAGGTATATAACGACGGCAACGAGGCTGTGAGGCTGGAGCGGGTGACCCTGGCCGGAGGCTACGGCTCGCGGTTCCGCCTCAATGTTGATGGCGACACGGCTATGGTGGCCCGCCAGATTGACATTGCCGCGGGCGACAGCATCTTTATCTTCGTGCGGGCCAACATACGGCCCAACCTCTCGACCGAGCCTTTCTTGATCGAGGATGCCGTGTTGCTCCAGTATGGCGACAAGGAGCGCCGTCTGCCCCTGATGGCATACGGGCGCAACGCTGTGTATCATGTGCCTACGGACACGATACACTATGCCGACGGCACGCCTTTGATTGACTCCACGTTTGGAAAGCCCTACGCCTACAGTGTGATAGACTGCGAGAACTGGCGGCATGACCTGCCGCACGTGATTGTGGGGTATGCGGTGGTGGACTCGCGCCACACGTTGCGGTTGGAGGCGGGCGACGAGTTGTATTTTCATAACGACGCAGTGCTGTGGGTGTACGACAGCGCCACCCTCGACGTGAGGGGCACGGCTGAACGGCCGGTGCTGTTCACCTCGGTGCGCCAGGACGGACGCTACAAGACCCTGCCCGGCCAATGGGGCTATGTGTGGCTTTCGGTGGGGAGCAAGGATAATGTGATAGACCACGCCCGGATAGAGAATGCCTTCATAGGGGTGAGGATGGACAGCTGCGCCAGCGACCAGCCCACGCTCCGGATGAGCAACTCGCAGGTGGTCAACCATGTGCTGGCAGGGCTTTTGTGCCAAACCGCCACGGTGGTGGGGCAAAACCTGCTGGTGGCCAATTGCGGCTCGGCCACTGTGGCCATGCGCTATGGGGGCAACTACCGTTTTGACCGCTGCACCTTTGCCGACTACTGGCGGCTGGGCAACAGGACTTTCGGCAGTCTCTTCATTACCAACGCCCTCGACTATGGCGACACGCGATACCTGTGGCCGATGGAGGTGCAGATGGCCGATTGCATAGTGTATGGCAGCCGCGCCGACGGTGAGATGTATGTCGACTTGGACGACCGCGTGGAGACGTCGCTCGTAATCGACCACTGCTTGGTGCGCGGAGGGGAATGGGACGAGGACCCCAAGTTTGTGGACCCGTTGGAGGGTGACTATCATCTGGAGGAGGACTCGCCCGCATGGGGCATAGGGTATACCTATCCCGATGCACCGCCCGCCGATTCCAGAAGGATGGAACGAATAGTTAAACGCTAAGAAAAAAGATGTACGAATATATATCAGGAAAACTGGAAAGCGTCACGCCCGCGTCGGCGGTGATAGACTGCGGCGGGGTGGGCTATATGCTCGAAATCACGCTCGGCACCTATAGCGCCATTCAGACCCTCGGAGAGGTGCGCCTGTGGGTGCACGAGGTGATACGTGAGGATGCCCATCTGCTCTTCGGGTTTTATACCTTTCAGGAGCGTTCCCTGTTCCGACTACTGCTCGGGGTGAACGGAGTGGGGGCAGCCACGGCTCGCATCATGCTCTCGTCGCTTTCGGTAGCAGAGCTCTCCCAGGCAATAGCCGAGGGCGATGCAAAGACAGTGCAGCGGGTGAAAGGCGTCGGGGCCAAGACTGCCCAGCGCATAGTGCTGGAACTGCAAGACAAGGTGGGCGAGACCACCGGCGCAGCCAGTTTCGGCACAGCGGCCGCCAAAGTCGACAACAGGAGCGAGGCAAAGAGAGAGGAGGCCGTGAGCGCCCTCACCATGCTCGGATTCCCCAAGCCAGCGGCCGCCAAGGTGGTGAACGCTATGGACGACTCACTCACCGTCGAGGAAATGATAGTGGAAGCATTGAAAAGATTGTAGCAGCAAGCAAAACGTTGAGCATACCACAACATAGCAGAGGCCCGCGGGGCAATAAGGGCTGGGGCATGGGCGCCAGCCTCCGGATGGTGCTATGTGTGCTGCTGACCGTCGTGGTTTGGACCGGCGGAACGGCCTATGCCCAAACACCCGATGGCGGCCGAACCACCGTTGTGGAATATGACGCCCAGAGTAACTCCTATGTCAAAGTGACACGCGTGGGCGATATGGTCATAGACCGCCAGTATATGACCTTCGAGGAGTATCAGAACTATCAGATGGACCAGCTGATGCGGCAATACTGGGACGAACGGTCCGCCCAGAGCGACACGGCCGCTGACGATGGGCTGCTGAGCAAGATACCGGGATTCAGCGAGATAAGCAAGAAGGTAGACGGTCTGTTGGCCATACCAAACATTACTATCAATCCCTCGGGCAGCGCCGACCTCACCTTCCAGATAGTCAACAATTACCGCGATGACTATAACATCGACGCCAACCGGCGCAGCGTCACAACGTTCGATTTCGACGAGAACATCCAGGTGAACCTCAATGCCAAGATAGGTGACCTCTTCGACTTTGACATCAACTGGAATACACAAGCCACCTTCGACTTTGAGAACAAAATCAAGCTCAAATACGAGGGCAAAGAGGACGACATATTGCAGCTTTTCGAGGCCGCCAACATCTCCTTCCCCCTCAACACCACCCTTATACATGGCAGCCAGGAGTTGTTCGGCGTGCACACCAAACTCAAGTTCGGCAAGCTGACGGTCGATGCCGTGGTGTCGCAGAAAGAAACCAGCACCGAAAACATGCGGGTGCAGGGTGGCGCCTCGACACAGGAGTTTCAAATCCGAGCAGATGAGTATGAGGAAAACCGGCATTACTTCATAGCCCAGTATTTCTACCAAAACTATAACAAGGCAATGTCGACCTTGCCTACCCCCAACACCAACATTAAAATCATCCGCATGGAAGTGTGGCGCACCAATGTAGGGGCCGCCGTCACCAATAACAGGAACATCCTTGCGCTGACAGACCTGGGTGAGAACAACCCCTCGAACAGCCGCCTGACAGGTGGCCTGTCCGAGCGCCCCACCAACGGAAGCAACAACATTTTCGACATCCTCAACCCGGCCGCCGTGCGGAGCGTGGACAACATCACCTCATACATGCAGGGCGCGGGATTCACGGCCGGAGCCGACTATGAGAAGGTGGAAAGTGCCCGTCTGCTCAACAGCAGCGAGTACACATTTAACGCCCAGCTCGGCTTCATCACCCTCAACCAGCCGCTCAGTGCCGACCAGGTGCTGGCCGTGGCTTTCCAATACCAAGTTATCGGCGACACCACCGTCTATCAGGTGGGTGAACTGACTACCGACGGAGTGAACGACCCCAACACCCTTGTGGTTAAACTGCTGAAAGGTGCCGGTGTCGACACCCACAGCCCCCTGTGGCGTCTGATGATGAAAAATGTCTACTTCCTGCGCAGCACCCAGATCGGACGTGAGAATTTCCGCCTCAATATCCTCTACGAAAGCCGCGAGGGCGGTGTGGGCATAGGCTATTTCACCTCCGGACCCAAAGAGGGCGTGCCCCTGATTGAGTTGTTCGGGCTGGACCGGATGGACGCCTCGCAGAACTACTACTATGCCGACGGAGTGTTCGACTGGTTCGACAGTGCCGCCTACAAGGGAGGTATTATCCAGGCCAGCACCGGTCGAATATTCTTCCCCTACGTCGAACCCTTCGGGCGCGACCTGCGGCAGCTGATAGGCGACGATGAGTTTGCACAAGAGTATTGCTTCGACTCGCTCTACACCATGACCCGCACCCTGGCACAGCAATATGCCGACAAGAATAAATTCTATATCGAAGGTTATTTCTCCTCGACCGTGAGCGGCGAGATTTCGTTGGGCTACAGCGTCTCGCCCGGGTCCGTCACTGTCACCGCCGGAGGTGTGCCCCTGATAGAGAATGTGGACTACACCGTGGACTACACCATGGGTACTGTACGAATAGTGAACGAGAGCATACTGAGCAGCGGCACTCCCATCAGCGTCAGCAGTGAGAACAACTCGTTCAGCATGATGACCAAAACCATGGCCGGAGCGCATATCAACTACGAGATAGAGCCCGACTTCAATGTGGGAGCCACCTTCATGAACCTGTACGAAAAGCCCCTGACCCAGAAGAACAACTTTGGCGAAGAGCCTACGAGCAACAGCATATATGGCTTCGACCTTAACTACAGACACGAGGCCCCCTTTATCACCAAAGTGATAGACTGGTTGCCCGGAATCGACACCAAAGCCCCCTCCAACCTCACCCTCTCGGCCGAGTTCGCACAGTTCATCCCCGGCCTCGCCTCCACCGGCAGCAAAGAGGGCAGCGTCACCTACGTCGACGACTTCGAAGGGGCCGAAAGCAGCATCGACCTCAAAGGAGTCATGTTTTGGCACCTTGCCTCCACCCCGCAGGACCACAGGCTCTCCCTCCCCATGTTCCCCGAGTCTGCCCCCTCCACAGGCCTCGCCTACGGCTTCAACCGAGCCAAGCTGGCATGGTACCGCATCGACAACATATTCTACAGTTCGGATTGCCCGAGCAACGTCACAGCCGACGACCGCTCACGTCCCTACGCCCGCCGTATCTCGGAACAGGAAGTCTTTCCCAACAAACAGCTGGCCCAGGGCGAGCTTACTAACATCTACGAGCTCAACCTCGCCTACTACCCCTCCGAACGTGGCCCATATAACTACGACGTCGGTCCCACCGCCTTCAGCGCCGGAGTCGAAGCCGACGGCACCCTTGCCCAGCCCGCCACCCGCTGGGCTGGCATCATGCGCCAGCTCGACTACACCGATTTCGAGACCCAGAACATCGAAACCATCGAATTCTGGCTCATGGACCCCTTCATCGAAAACCCCAACCATACGGGCGGCAAACTTTTCATCAACCTCGGAGACATCAGCGAGGACATCCTCCGCGACGGCCGCAAAAGCTTCGAGAATGGACTGCCCACCAGCGCCACCGTCACAGGGGTTGACACCACGATATGGGGACGTGTGCCGAACACACAACCTATCGTCAATGCCTTCTCCGGCGACGAATCCTCCCGCAAATACCAGGATGTGGGCTACGACGGCCTCGGCAGCATCTACGAGCTTGGCGACGAACAGTCGTTCTTTGCCGAATATATCAATCAGATAGCTCTCCTCCACGGCACCGATTCGCGAGCATACCAGATGGCCCTCAACGACCCCTCCGCCGATGATTTCCACTACTACCGCGGCACAGACTACGACCAAGCCGACATCAAAATCAACGACAGGTATAAATACTACAACAACCCCGAAGGCAACTCCACCGTCGATGCCGACAACACCGAAAGCTACACCACCGCCGCCTCCATCTACCCCAATGTAGAGGACATCAACCGGGACAACACCCTCAGCGAAGGCGAGAACTACTACCAATACATGATTGAACTCGACCCCACCAAGATGGAGATAGGGCAGAACCATATCGTTGACATACAGGAAGCCACCAACGTCATGCTCCCCAACGGAACCACCACCACCTGCAAATGGTACCAGTTCCGCATCCCCATACGCGAATACGACCAGCTCGTGGGCAAGCTCAACGGCTTCCAGTCCATACGCTTCATGCGCATGTTCCTGAACGAATTTGAAGAACCCATCATTCTGCGCTTCGCCACACTCGAACTGGTCTATGCCACCTGGAGGAAATACACCGAGAACCTGCTCCAGCCGGGCGATTATCCCACGGGAACGGGGGCTGGCACCTCCTTTAGCATCGGCACTGTGAACATCGAGGAAAACGGCAGCCGCTACCCCGTGCCATACGTCCTGCCTCCCGACATCGAACGGGAGGAATGGTACAGCACATCCTCCGTGGCCATCAAGCTCAACGAACAGGCCTTGGCATTGGACATCACCGACCTGGCATCCGGCGATGCACGCGCCGTGTACCGCAGCACGCAATACGATCTCCGCAACTATGGCAAGTTAAAGATGTTTGTCCATGCCGAAAAGAAGGATTTGTCGAGCACCATGCAGGACGAGGACCTGGTGCTGTTTGTCCGCCTGGGTAGTGACTATACGAACAACTACTATGAGTATGAAGTGCCACTGAGGTTTACAGACTGGGGAGTGAGCCGTGACGACCCCTATGCCATCTGGCCTCGCGAAAACAACGTTGAGATCGACCTGACCAAACTGGTAGACATCAAAACCAACCGCAATAAGCTTATCCGTCATGGCGACTTGGCATACAGCAGCCAGCTGCTGTACAGCGAGTATGTCGACGGAAAGAAATATACCGTGTTGGGTGCACCCAATTTAGGGAAGGTGAAAGTGATTATGATAGGTGTCCGCAACCCGAAGAAAGAGCGCCTCGACGATGGGAATGACATGTTGCCAAAGTCGTGCATTGTATGGTTGAATGAACTTCGACTGACCGATTTCAATAATCGTGGCGGTTGGGCAGCCATGGCTTTGGCGCGGACCAATTTGGCCGACTTGGGCAACCTCTCGCTTTATGGCTCTTATCGCACATCGGGCTTTGGCAATCTGGAGGAGAAACCCACTTCGCTGGAATTGGTCAACACGCTGCAGCTACAAAGTACCCTCGATATGGAGTTGGGCAAATTCCTGCCCGATGAATGGGGAGTGCACATTCCTTTCTATCTGGACTATAACAAACAAGTGGGGAGTCCTGAGTACAACCCGCTGGATCCGGATGTGCGGCTCCGTGACGATTTGCAGACATACGCAAGCAATGAGGACCGCGACAGTGTCCGGGCCATTGCGCAGGAACGCCGCACCACCACTAATATCACCTTAACCAACATGCGGAAAGACCGTGTAGGTAAGTCGGCCCTGAAGCCCCATTTCTATGATATAGAGAATTTCACTTTCTCCTATGCCTATAGTAGGGAACGCTCGTCGGACGACGAGTTGGACCACTACAACAAGGACCAGCATCGGGGAGGTTTCACCTATGCCTATACGCCTAAAGAACCGGGGCTGTTCGCACCATTCGCCAAGTCGACCTCTAAGTTCGTGAATAGCAAGAACGGTAAGTTTATCAAAGATTTCAACCTTTATTACAAGCCGAAGAATTTCTCGTTCACTACCGAGGTCTATCGCGACTATGAGGAGACGTTGTTGCGCAAGAAAGGTGCAGCGTTGGTAATAATGAAGCCCACCTATTTCAAACAGTTCACGTGGCGAAGGGAGTATGGCCTGCAATGGGACATCAGCCGCAGCCTGCACATCCAGTATAACGCCACAGCGAATGCCAGGGTGGACGAGCCCGTGGGCCGTGTGGACACCCGCGAAAGCAGGGAGGCTATAAAGAACTCACTGATGCAAGGAGGCACCATGCAGAACTATCAGCAGACGGTGAATGCCACATGGGATCTGCCTATCAGCAAACTGCCCTATCTCGACTTTTTGCGTGTGCCCGTCAGTTATAGGGCCACCTACAACTATATGGGTACTACGCAAGCCTTGGCTTCTATGGGTAGTACGCTCAACGGTGCCGGCCAATTCCAGGCCACGGTGTCGGGTTCGATGCAGACGCTCTATAACAGGTTCCCCTTCATCAAGAATGCCTACAAACAAAAACCTCCCCAGCAAAAGAAAGACCCGAAACGGATGACGAAAAAAGAGCGCGAGGCAGCAGTGAGAGACTCTGTAGCCAGGGCCAATAACCCCGATTCTGTCCGGCGCGCCCAGATGGCAGAGATGATGAATGCTGTGGGTAATTTTGCCATCCGGTTGGTCACTGGTCTGAAAACCTTCTCGGTGCAATATAGCAACAATATGGGGTCGGTGCTTCCTGGATTTATGGGTTCTGCCCGCATTTTGGGCATGGATCCAAGAAACGGCTGGCAGCCGGGACCCGCATTTGTGGCGGGGTATAACGACGGCCTTGTGGAGCGGCTGCGCGAAAACAGACTGCTCAGTACCGACACTTTGATGAACAGTGCACACCGCAATACCCTCACGCAGATGATGTCGTTGCAAGCTTCGGTAGAACCTATAAGGGACTTCCGGATAGAGCTGACAGCATCGCAGAATCTCCAATCGCGCGAAGAATACTACTATAAGTTTATGAGCCAACTGGGAGACGTTGAAGGGCCATTGAGTTATGTGATGGCGGGTTCATATACCACCACTTGCTGGAGCATGGCCACCGCCTTTGCCGACCCCGAGAAGCTGTACGAACAGTTCCTTGCCAGCCGTAGGGTAGTGGCCGACCGATTGGCAGCTGCCAACCCCGATGCCCGATGCGACCAGCTGGTGCAGGACACCATGAGCGGACAGCTCTTCCCCTTCGGCTATGGCCCCAACCAGCAGTCAGTGCTGCTGACCAGTTTCCTGGCCACCTATTTGGGCAAGGATGCATCAAGCTATGGCTTCACCCCATTCATGGGTCTGCCGTTGCCCAACTGGTCCATCAACTACACGGGCCTGAACAAGGTGTCGTGGCTGAAAAAGTGGTTCTCTAACATCTCGTTGTCTCACCGTTATTCATCAACCTATAGCATCGGTAACTACTACACCGACGCCGCCATCTCTGGCCGCGAGGGCTATGATTATGGAAAAGAGACCGTGTTGAACGGGAGCGATGATTTTGTGGCCCCGATGAGCATGGAGTCCGTCCAGATCAGCGAACAGTTCAATCCTCTCATCAGGCTTTCGGTGAGCATGACCAACAGTGTACAGCTCAATTTGTCGGTGCAGCGCAACCGTACCTTGAGCCTCAGCTTCTCGAACAACCAGCTGACCGAGACCACCCGTCATGGCATCACCTTCGGTGGTGGCTATCGCTTCAAGGACGTGGCTTTCGATGTGAAGGTGGGCGAGGGTGTTCAGCATCTGAAGAGCGATATCGTCCTCCAGCTCAACCTGACATACAACAGCAACAAGACCAACATCCGCAAAATCAATCAGAACTTCAGCCAGGTGTCGTCGGGCAGTGAGGTGTGGATGGCTGAGCTGTCGGCGGAGTATGCCCTCTCCACGTCGTTGACGTTGCGGGCCTTCTTCCAGACCAACATCAACAACCCCTATATTCGTAACGCCTACCCCAATTCCACAACCAAAGGAGGCATAACCGTAAGATTCAGTTTTTAGAGATGAAGATGGACCGTTTTAAAGATTATGACCCTGGGGTGCGCGACCTGGTTCTCCGTTTCGAAAAACGGGGGATGGGTGGCGGTTCGTTCTTCGATGTGGACGAGCTGGAGGTGATAATGGACTATTACTTGGAGGTGAGCGACGATGAGGCCTTGGAGACAGCTGTGAACTACGGCGAGCGGCTGTTCCCTGGCAGTGGCGAGGTGAGACTGCGCCGCGCCCACCTGCTGAGCATCAGGGGACAGTATGACGAGGCGCTGCGGATATTGAAAACACTCGAACAGACCGAGCCTGACAACACCGACGTGTGCTATGCGATGGGGGCTGTGTATGGCATGATGGGCCGTAGCCAGGAGGCCATTGCCTGCTACCAGCGCGCGGCATCCGACGGGTATGAGCTGGACATGGTTTACGGCAACATAGGCGACGAGTACTACAATCTGGGGCAGCTCGAACGGGCTGCCGAATACTATCGTCGGGCGGTGTCTGTCAATCCCGAAGAGAGCCGGTCGCTCTACAATCTGGCTTGCACCGAGTTCGAGCTTGGCAACGGCGAGGCCGGAGTGGAGTTTTTCAACCGTCTGGTCGAAGACAGGCCTTACAACAAATGGGCTTGGTTCGGGCTGGGTCTCCTCTATGGCAAGATGGGATTGTACGAGCGCGGGGCCGATGCCTATGAGTATGTACTGGCTATAGACAACACACTCTTCGACGCTTACTTGGGACTTGCCGACAGCTATATCGACATGGGCGACAAATCGCGGGCGGTGCGGACCCTCCGCGACGCTCTCAACTATACCGACGACCAGGCCTACGTCCTCTTCTGCATCGGGTGCCTCTACAAGGAGTCGGGCAACCTGCATACGGCCACCGTCTATTTCCGCGATGCGCTCAAGGACGATCCCGCCTATGCCGCCGCATGGTGCGAACTGGGGTTGTGCAGCCAGAAGATGGGCTACAGCGACGAGGCGGCTGGCTACTTCCGCCGCGCTATCGATCTCGACCCTGAAGGCAATACTGGATGGCTTTGCCTTGCCGACCTCTATATCGCCAATGAGCGCTGGGCCGAAGCGCTGCAGCTGCTGGAAACCAACTTCCACCCCATAGATGGCTCCATTACCTTTGCCGTCCGTATGTGCTACTGCTATTACCGACTGCATCGGGCAGACAAGCTCCAGGCTTTTCTCGCCACGTGGCAGTACGACAGGCAGGCCCTTTATTTTGGCCTGTTGGCCACCTTCCCCCAACTGGCCGACGATGCCGACCTGGCTCTTTTCCTGTTGGGACATGATATTAATGCAACTGATTAATAGTTAAAACCGATATGTACATGAAGAGATTGATGTTTTTTTGCCTTCTGGTGGCTGGATGCGGAATAGCCGCCGCGCAATCGCCCTCAGCCCCTCAAACTATTGCCGAGCAGGTGGGCGCAGCCGACAGCGCCGAGTCAGGATTTGTGGCCGATGTGCTGACGTGGTACGACGCCCACATGAACTACACCACGGTGGGCCTCCTGATGGCGCTCGAAAGCTCCTTTATCCCATTCCCGTCGGAGGTGGTGGTGCCTCCAGCCGTATATGTGGCTTGCAATCCCGATTCGCGCAGCGGCATGTCTGTATGGTTGATTGTGCTGATTGGCACCCTCGGCGCGTTGGCCGGGGCCTATGTCAACTATTTCCTCTCGCGCTGGCTGGGAAGGCCCATCATCTATGCTTTTGCCGAAAGCCGCGTGGGTCGGCTGCTCAGCCTCTCCAAAGAGAAAGTGCAGCGGGCTGAAGTCTATTTCAACGACCACGGCAACCTCTCCACGCTCGTGGGCCGTCTGATTCCGGTCATCCGACAGCTTATCTCTATCCCCGCCGGTCTGTCAAAGATGAATCTGGGCACGTTCACGCTCTTCACCTTCCTCGGTGCGGGGGTGTGGAACACGATTCTGGCCCTGTTGGGCTGGCTGGCTTACCAGGCGGCAGACCCTTCTGTTATCCAGAAATACAGCCATCAGCTCTCTGTCATCATCGTGGTGCTGCTGGTGGTGGCCGTGGCATTTTTCGTGGTCCGGGCTGTGATACGCAAAAGGAAGGCAAAAAATGGATGACATCGACCGCAAGATAGAGTTTGCGCGATTCTTTATGCGCAAGGACCGTCCGCTGCCCAAGCCGGGGTGCAGCTGGGCTTTCTTCATCTTCCTTGGCCTGTTGACTGCCGGCTTGATTCTGATGTATATTTTCTATAAAAAGATATAACTGCAATGTATGGCGAAACCAAAAGCAAAGTATGCATAGTGGGCGGCCCGGCCCATCCATACGTCCAGTTGTATTTAATATAAAGTTAAGCACAGTTATGGATTTCCCGATTCTCGACACGAATGTTTACAACCATAGGCTTGTCTATCTCGACAATGCCGCCACGACCCAAAAGCCGCGCCAGGTAATTGATGCCCTGACGGGCTATTACTTGACGCTGAACAGCAATATCCACCGCGGCGCGCACTATCTGGCCGCCCAGGCGACGGAGCGCTACGAGGAGGTGCGGACCAAGGTGCAGCGGTTCGTCAATGCCCGCAGCAGCAAGGAGATTGTCTTCACCCGCGGCACTACGGAGAGCATTAATCTTGTCGCCTCGTCGTTCGGCAGGGCTTTCCTGGGTCCTGGCGACGAGGTGATTGTCTCCGGCATGGAGCACCACTCCAATATTGTGCCGTGGCAGCTGGCTTGCGAGCTGGCAGGTGCCCGGCTGCGCGTGATTCCTTTCAGCGACGAGGGGGTGCTCGATATGGAAGCCTACGGCTCCCTTTTCTCGCCCCACACCCGCATGGTGGCCTGTACGCATGTGTCCAACACGCTGGGTACGGTCAACCCCGTCCGGGAGATTGTGGCTATCGCCCACGACCATAATGTCCCGGTGCTTATCGACGGGGCACAGGCTGTGGCCCACATGCCTGTGGACGTGCAGCAGCTGGGATGCGACTTCTACTGTTTTTCGGGCCATAAGATGTATGCCCCCATGGGGGTGGGGGTGATGTATGGGCGCGAGGAGCTTCTTTCGCAGTTGCCTCCTTATCAGGGCGGCGGCGAGATGATCAAGGATGTCACTTTTGAGCGCACCACCTACAACGAGCTTCCTTTCCGTTTCGAGGCTGGCACTCCGTCGGTGGGTGATGTGCTGGGGCTGGGTGCTGCCATCGACTTTATGCTGGCCCAGGGCATAGAGAACATCGGCCGTCATGAGGACGAGTTGCTCCGCTATGCCACCGAACGGCTGCTGTCCATCCCTGGTCTGCGCATCTTCGGCACGGCCCCCCACAAGGCGGGTGTCGTCTCTTTCCTGTTGGGCGAAGCCCATCCCTACGATGTAGGCACGCTGCTCGACAAACTGGGCATCGCAGTTCGTACCGGCCACCATTGCACCCAACCCATCATGGACCGCTACGGCATCCCCGGCACGGTGCGGGCAAGTTTTGCTTGCTACACCACGCGTGAGGATGTCGATGCCCTGGTCGCCGCCCTCGTCCGCATTGCCCCCATGTTGATGTAAGAAGCTGCAAACCACCACAGGTAATCATTATATGACTCTCGAACTAACGCATTCACGAATTAACACATTCAAAAGAACATGCTGAAAACACTACATATCGAAAATTATGCCCTGATTCGCGAAACCGACATCGCTTTCGACGGCGGCTTTGTGGTCATCACGGGCGAGACCGGCGCGGGCAAGTCCATCATGCTGGGAGCCTTGGGACTCCTGCTGGGGCAGCGGGCCGACGCCCAAGTGCTGTCCGACAAGGAGCGCAAGTGTGTGGTGGAGGCCGCTTTCGACATAGCCGGCCTTGGGTTGGAACCCCTTTTCGAGAGCTACGATGCCGACTATGACGACACGCTCATCCTGCGCCGTGAAATCCTTCCGTCGGCCAAAAGCCGTGCCTTTGTCAACGATTCGCCCGCCAACCTCCAATTCCTCAAAGAGCTGGGCCCCCATATCCTCGACATCCACTCACAATATCAAACCCTCACACTTACCGAAAGCTCTTTCCAGACACAGCTCCTCGACTCCTTTGCCGACAATTCGCCACTGGCCGACTATCAGCAGTGCTACCGCTCTTATTCCTCCCTCAAACGCCAGTTGGAACAGCTCACCGCCCAGGACACTGAGAATAATAAAGTCCGCGACTACAATCTTTTCCTCTTCGACGAACTGCAAGCCGCCCATCTTCAGGAGGACGAGCAGCAGGAATTGGAGGAGGAGTCCACCCTGCTGGAACATGCCGAAGGCATAAAAGAGGCTTTGGGCACCGTGGCCGCACTCTCCGACGGACAGGAGGGCGACGGCGTCCTGTCGCGCCTTGCTGCCTCGCGGGCTGCCCTCTCGCACGTGGCTTCCTTCCACGAGGGTATCGACGCCATCTATCAGCGTCTCGACTCATGTATGATTGAGATGCAGGATATCCTTTCCGAAGTGGCCTCGCTCGACGACAAGATTACCTACTCGCCCGAACGGCAGTCGCAAGTGGCCGAGCGGCTGGACCTCATCTACAGGCTCCAGAAGAAACATGGAGTCGACACCATTGCCGCATTGCTGGAAATCCAAAACCGACTTGGCGAGCAACTCAAAGATGCCGAAAACCTCGACGACCTCATCCGTGAGAAGATGGAACAGGTCGACAAAGTTTTCGCCCAGCTGCAACAAGTTGCCGACAGGCTCACCCAAAGCCGCCGCCAAGCCGCCGCCATGCTCGAAGGACAGCTGCAGCCCGTGCTCGCAGCCCTGGGCATGGCCTCCGCCCGCATCGTAGCCGACATCCAGCCCGCCGCCGACTACCTCCCCCTGGGCCACGACGTGGTCCGTCTGCTTTTCAATGCTAACCAGGGGGGCACCCCTCGTCCGCTGGCCGATGTGGCCTCCGGCGGCGAACTCTCCCGCCTCATGTTGGCCATCAAGTCGGTGGTCACCCGCCGCAGCCTCCTGCCCACAATCATCTTCGACGAGATTGACAGCGGCGTATCAGGCAATATCTCTGTTGCCGTGGGCTCCATCATGCGTCACATGGCCGACCACATGCAGGTCATTGCCATCTCCCATCTCCCCCAGATAGCGGCCAAAGCCGCTCAACACCTCAAGGTGGCCAAAGCCGTGGAGGGCGCGAGCACCGTCTCCCGCATCCACCAGCTCTCCCCCGACCAGCGCGAAGTCGAAATAGCCATCATGCTCTCCTCCAATCCCCCCACCGAGGCCGCCCTCCAAACGGCCCGCGAACTCATGCAGATTCCTCAACACAAGTAAACAAGTTCCTAACCCTCAATACCCATGCCTATGCCTGCCATACGTATCGTCCTGCTGTTAATAGTCAGTCTCTGCAACCTCTCGGTTAGCGCCCAGTCGTTGCAGCCCCCCAAGCTCGACAACCCCCTGCATCTTCCGGCTGCCCCGTCCGGCACCTTTGCCGAGATACGCACCAACCACTTCCACAGCGGCATCGACCTCCGCGTGGGAGGCGACAGCGGTGTAGGCACACCCATCTATGCCCCGGCCGACGGCTATGTGTCGCGCCTCCGCATCTCAGCTTACGATGGTGGCAAAATGCTATATATCAATCATGCTGGCAACACTACCACCGTCTATCTCCACCTCGACGGCTACCACGGCGATATAGCCCGATGGGTGCGCCGCTATCAGGAGGAGCATCAATGCTTCACCTTCGACACCACCGTCGACGAAGGTGTGCTGCCCGTCAAACGAGGACAGCTCATCGCCTATGCCGGCAACAGCGGCATGAGCGGTGGCCCCCACCTCCATTACGAAGTGCGAAACACCCGCACCCAGCAAAGTCTCAACCCCTTGAAATACGGCATCACTCTGGTCGATGCCCAGCCCCCTGCCCTCAAAGGCATACGCCTGTTGCCGGTCGATAAGAAAAGCCGCGTCAACAGCAGCAAACAGCCCTATCAAGTCGACCTCACCACAAAGCCCGACCGTCAGGGCTCGGCGGTCAACCCCATCTCCGTCCTGGGTCGCTTCTACATTGCCGTCCATGCCTCCGACCAGTCCGAAGGCTCCACTCAGAACAATGGCTACGACCGCATTGATATATGGGTCGACGGCCGTCCCTTCTTCCAATACAAAATGGACATCATCACCTTTGCCGACACGCGCGCCATCAATGCCCAGCTCGACTACGAGTATTACCGCGCCACCCGTCGCCCCTACATCATCACTCGCCGCCTGCCCGGCGACCCCGTCCGCCCCGCACGCACCTTTGGCGACGGCAGCGTAGGCTTCATCGCCACCGACACCACCCTCCACCGCATCACCGTGGCGGTGTCCGATTTCAACGGCAACAGCACCGTTCGCTCCTTCTACGTCCGCAACAGCCTCGAAACACTGGTGCCCATGCACGAAATCCCCGAACACCCCTCTTACCATCTCTTCTCCGACTCCATCACCGTCCGCTGGCCACTCAGCATCAACCGCGGCGACTATCAAATCGACATGCCGGCGGGCATGCTCTATTACAACGACCTCCTGGTGCATGGCATCCAAAACGACCGCCGCTACATCTCGCCCATCTACACCGTCAAACCCTGGGATAGTCCCTATCCTCCCCACCGCACCTTCCAGTTCCGCGTGCCTTTAGTCATTGGCTATGAACCCGAACAGCTGGTGCTTTGCACCCTCAAGGACGACAAGCTCAAGGCTCTCCCCACCCGCGTCATCGAGCGCCGAGTGGAGGGTAAGCCGGGTCGCTGGCTCGAAGCCGATGTGCGCGAGTTCGGCAACTTCGTGGTCGCCCATGACGACACTCCCCCCACCGTCAAACCCCTCAACTTCAAGTCAGGGGGCAGGGTAGGGACACGAGTGCTGCGCCTCAAAATGTCCGACAACCTGGCTGGCATACGCGACTACCGTTGCTTCATCAATGGCAAATGGGTCCTGGCCGAGTTCGACGGCAAATATGCCCTGCTCACCATCGACCTCAACCAAGTCGACAAAACCGAAAACAATCTCGAATTGCGCCTTTTTGTGACCGACTGCTGCGGCAACGAGACCGACCAAACCTATCAGCTGCGCCGCTGACAACCCCTTTAGGCATCATCGTCGCGACCATTCTGTCCATCCCTGCCTCGCAGCGACAATCGTTGCCGTAGGACTTCAGTCGCTCAGTCGGCTATGGCCCCGTCGGGTTCCGGGTCGGCAACAGGTGTGCGGCGGGCTTTGCTTTTCCATCTGCTGATAAAAAATCCCAAGGCCAAGCATACAGCCAAGGCGGCCAGTACAGCGAGCGCGACGATGCCGGCAAACAGGAAGGCTTTGCCCTCCAAACCGTCCGCCTCTCGGACCGTGGTGACAGCAATGACAACGAAAATGAACAGGAGAAAGGCAGCCACAAGCCCCAGCATGAGCCGCCAAAGGGTGCTCCAGCGGCCATAGTTGAACAGCTGACGATAGGCAATGTAATAGTAAAGCGGACTTAGCCAGAAAAACCATAGGGGCACAAGGGTGTTGATGACCGAAGTGATGAGCATGAGGGTGCTCATGAACAACTGTATGGTGGCCACCTCGGCAAACGAAACCCCTGCCCTGCGTGGGGCAAAGCGAAAGAAGAACCAGGTGGGAAGAATAAAGAAGACTGTAATGCTCAGCATGCCCCATGCGGGGTGCTCGGCAAGCCATGCAATTATGGAATAGCGGAAACCTACGTCGGTGTTGAGGGTGGAAAGTTTCGAGGTATGATCTTGCCCCAGGAAATGCTCGACGAGGGAATAAAAGATGGCCATGATGAAGAGCATGTTGGCGGGCGAATAGCTGGCACGGCGGTGGCCGTCGAGATAATCCCCTATAAAATATCCCGGGCGCCACAAGAGGTGCCATACCGTTTTGGGCAGGGATCGAGAGCCTATGCCCCACACATCCATAATGTTATGCCCCACCATCTTCCACGTAATGCGGCTGCTGCCACGAGCCTGCCCGCACACAGGGCAGTAGTTCCCCGCAAACGTCTGCCCGCAGTTGGGGCATTGCTGCTCCGGACACTCTTTGACCGGATACTCCTGAGGCCTCCTTTGCCAGGCGCGGAACCGTTCAATCTGTTTTCTTATTTTCATCTCTGTTGTAATGGTGCTAGTACGCTGTGCGTTGTTCCCAACGTTTTATTGGATAACGTTTTTGTGCCCTAATTATTGTGCCAAGCGTCAGTATGCACAGGCGGCAGGCCGCCTCGCCGCCCAGTCGGCATCCGCGCCAAAGCCCCTCTGCCCTCGTAGCACCCAAGGGGTACGGTCGCTGTCGGTTCGCTCTTTCTCCGTGATTAATGCGTCATTTATTCATTATTTCTTTTCTTGTTGATAAATAAAACAGAGATGAAATATAAAATAAGTCTTGGACAAATGACGGATGACGAGCGGTGGTGCACGGGCAGAGGGGCCAACCCGATGGCAAGTCATAGCGTGGGCTGGAGAACCCCGTGGGCTGCGCGCCACGGCCCTGCGGCGCAAGTGGGAGCCGTCGAGACGGAAGGCGGTGCGGAGTTGTTAAAATGTTGTAATATTTTTAAACGGGAGCTATAAAAATTTGTGGAATAAAAAAATAGTCGTATCTTTGCAATCTGTTTTGTGGGAATAATGAAGCCACAAATGAGCAATAAATCAATTATATAAACAAAATAAGACAATGTACGCAATCGTAGAAATCGCAGGAAAGCAATTCAAGGTCGCACAAGATCAGAAGATTTTCGTCAACCGTCTTCAGAACGAAGAGGGCAGCGAGGTTTCTTTTGACACCGTGATGCTTAAAGACAATGACGGCAACATTCAGGTTGGACAACCCTATATCGCCGGCGCAAACGTGAAGGCCACCGTGCTGAAGCACCTCAAGGGTGAGAAGGTTTTGGTGTTCAAGAAAATCCGCCGCAAGGGCTATCAGAAGATGAATGGTCACCGCGACTATCTGACTCAGATTAAGATTGACAGCATCAACTAATTCACAGTATTGTAAAACCTTTTAAAAACAACATATTATGGCTCATAAAAAAGGTGTAGGGAGTTCCAGTAACGGCCGCGAATCCGAAAGCAAACGCTTGGGCGTGAAAATCTTTGGTGGTCAACATTGCATTGCTGGCAACATTATCGTGCGTCAGCGTGGCACTGTCCACAACCCCGGCAACAACGTGGGTATGGGCAGAGATCATACCTTGTTCGCTCTGTGTGACGGTACCGTCCAGTTTAAGAAAGGCCGTGAGGACCGTTCCTTTGTGTCGGTTCTGCCCGATGCAGCTGAGTAACTGGTTCATTCTTTGAAAGTAAAACAATGAGGGTCGCTTCTGAGCGACCCTTTTTTGTGTTTGTGGAATGGGGGAATGTGGTTTTTTCGGGGTGTCGGATGCAATAGGATAGCAGTTTTGCCGTTATGGAGGTGATGTCATGTAGTGTGCCATATATTGTAGCGGGGCCTTGTAGTGCCGAAAGTGCGGAGCAGATGCGTGCCGTGAGCATGGCGCTGGCCCGGATGCCTGAGGTGTCGATGGTGCGTTGCGGTGTGTGGAAACCCCGCACGCGCCCTGGCGGCTTTGAGGGCCATGGTGAGCTGGCGTTGCAGTGGATTGCCGCCTTGCGGGCGGAGGTTGAGGCGGAGAGGCACGCCCAGGGGTTGCAGAGTGTAGGGTTTTGCTGCGAGGTGGCACGGCCGGAACATGTAGAGCTGGCTGTGCGCTATGGGATGGAGGCCGTATGGCTGGGTGCCCGGACTACGGCCAACCCCTTTATGGTGCAGGAAGTGGCAGAGGCTTTGAGGGGTACGGATATGACAGTGATGGTGAAGAATGCCCCGAATCCGGATGTGCGGCTGTGGATGGGTGCGTTGGAGAGGTGCCGCCAGGCGGGAGTGAAGAGTTTGATGGCTGTGCATCGGGGTTTTGATGTGTTCAGGAATGAGGGCTATCGGAACAGCCCCCTGTGGGAGGTGCCGATTGAGTTGCGGCGACTGATGCCCGATGTGCCGCAGCTGTGTGACCCCAGCCATATTGCCGGAAGGCCGGAGCCGATAGGGGCTTTGTCGCAGACGGCGTTGGATTTGGGTTTTGAGGGGTTGATGATTGAGGTGCACCCCTGCCCTCGCGAGGCTTTGACCGACGGCGGGCAGCAGTTGACCCCTGACGAACTGGTTGGGCTGCTGGCCGGTCTTGTGGTCCGGAGCACAGACAGTGTGGTGGCTGACGAGGAGTTGCGGTTGCTGCGCGAGCAGATAGACCAGATAGACATGGAGGTGTTGCAGATGCTGGCCGAGCGGTTCAAGGTGTCGGAACGTATAGCTCAGGTGAAGCGTGAAGCGAACTTGGCGGTGTTCCAGCCCAAGCGGTGGGATGCGGTGTTGAATGGGTGTATTGAGAAAGGCATGGAGCTGGGGCTTGGAGCCGATTTTGTGAAAGGAGTGTTTGAGCGCATACATGCCGAGAGCGTCAGATTGCAGGAGCGCACGCTCGGCACAGATAAAGGATTGGATTGAGTATTAAAGAATCATTTAAAACATACGGTAAAGATGAGAATACGTTTTTTGAAATTAAAGGATTGGCTGTTGATGACGGTGATGGGGGCTTTGGGATTGTCGGGATGTCACAGCGCTAAAGAGACGGCCCAGAACCCCGCCGAGCCGGAGCTGGAAAAGACCGAGGTGACACCCCGCAACGAGATGGCCTTGATGTACGGAGTGCCGACGATGGACTTTGTGCTGAAGGGCAGGGTGATAAACACCGACGGCCAAGGTGTGGGCGGTATGCAGGTGATCCTGGTCAACACGCGTGTGGACCTTTCGCCGGAGGAGATGTATGAGGACAACCCGATGGTGCAGGAGTATATCAAGGATGCTTCTGACACTACTGATGCCGAGGGTTATTTCTCGTGCCACATGCAGGATGTGCCGACTGATATCCACCATGTGATAGTTCGCGACATTGACGGTGAGAAGAATGAGGCTTATGTGGACCAGATGGTGCCGGTGAATTTTGCCGATGGCGAACAAACAGAAGAGCGTAGAGGCTGGCGCATGGGCACTCGCACCAAGGATGTGGACATCACGGTGTTCAAGAAGTCGGAGTCGAGGTAGGCTTATTGCCTCCCTTGTTGTTGCATGCTGCAAGCCCATCAGGGGTTTGCAGGAGTTTTCAAATTGCTCACAGAGATGGATGTGAAACAGGAGGTGTGGCGTATGTACCGCCACAATCAAGCCAAGTTGCACCCTTTGCGGACTTTGTTTTGGGAGTGTACGCTGAGATGTAATATGCATTGTCGTCACTGCGGAAGTGATTGTAAGGTGAGTGCTGCCACCCCCGATATGCCAGCTGCCGATTTTTTCAGGGTGATAGACGATATCACTCCGCACGTCAATCCTCACGAGGTGTTCGTAATCTTTACCGGAGGAGAGGCCCTGTTGCGTCCTGACTTGGACGCCTGTGGGCTGGAGCTGTACAGGCGTGGCTATCCGTGGGGACTGGTGAGCAATGGTTATCTGCTTGATGCGAAGAGGCTGGAACGGCTGCTGAACAGCGGTATGCATTCGGTTGCCATCAGTCTCGACGGGCTGGAAGAGGAGCATAATTGGATGCGTCAGACCAAGGGAAGTTTTGCGCGAGCCAGTGAGGCCATCGGGCTGTTGGGGCAGAGGCGGGATGTGCTGTGGGATGTGGTGACGTGTGTCAACCCTCACAATTATAGCCAGCTGGAGCAGATAAAGGAACACCTTATCAGCTTGGGTACGAAACGCTGGCGACTGTTTGCCATATTTCCGATGGGACGTGCTGCTAACGACCCTGAGCTACAGCTGGACAACGAGATGTTTACCGGTGTGCTGGAGTTTGCCAAACGCACACGCGAGGAGGGCAGGATAGTGTGCAATTATGCCTGTGAGGGGTATTTGGGGCCGTATGAGCGGCAGGTGCGCGACAATTATTTTTATTGTCGAGCGGGCATCGAGGTGGCCTCGGTGTTGTGCGACGGGAGCATTTCGGGCTGCACAAGTATCAGGAGCAATATGCATCAGGGCAATATTTATAAGGACAGTTTTTGGGATGTGTGGGAGAACCGATTTGAGCCTTACCGCAATCGTAAGTGGACGCGAAAAGGAGAATGCGCCAGCTGCAAGGTGTGGCGCTATTGCGAGGGGAATGGGCTGCACTTATATGACGATGGCGGCAACCTTTTGTCGTGCAGTTTGCACCGCATAGTGGGTTAAAGTCCAAGCTGCCGGGTCAGGGCGTTGATGTCGGGGTCGTCGGCCGGGAAGATGATGTTGGCTTTTCTGTAGTAGGTTGTCCGGGCTTGGAGTTGTTGCCGGATAAAGGCGGAGCGTTCATCGTCGGTCATGCCGGCAAAGAGGGGACGAGGTTTTTTTGAATTTTGTGCACGTCGCAACAAAGTCTCGACCGTCACATCGAAGTAGACGGAAGTGCCGTGGCTGTTAATCCATTCCATGTTGTCGAAGTGGCAAGGTGTGCCACCGCCGGTGGAGATGACGATGTTGTCCTTGTCGGCAGTGGAGTGCAGCATTTTTTGTTCTAATTTGCGGAAGGCCTCCTCGCCATAGCGTTTGAAGAAAATGGGGATGGAGGTGTGGAAGACGCATTCGAAGAGTTGGTCGAGGTCGAGCCATTCGTATCCCAGCCGTAGGGCCAATTTGTGCCCGACGGTGGTTTTGCCGCTGAACATGTAGCCGATGAGGTAGATGCGCATAGGCTATCGCTTGGTGGGGACGGTGTCGTTCTCGTTCACTACGGTGTAGAGGGGGTAGGTGCGTCGGGCGTTGCCGGCAAAGAGGCCCAAGGCGCCGTTCACGTTGCTGTAGACAGGTGCTGGCTCGGTGATGAGCTGGGTGATGCTGGTGGCGGTCTCGAGGTCCTGGAGGTATTTATAGCGTTCGGGCGAGACGGATTCAACGGTGAGGGAATATTGGTGGAGGAATGTTCCTACCTCGTTGGTGTCGCGCAGCATGATGAGCATGAGGGTGGTGTTGTGGTTCTGGCCGTCGATTAGTTTGTCGGTGGTGAGTAGTTGCTGATAGAGATATCCGCCTAAGGCTTGGGTGGCGGCAGCCGTCGGGTCGGTGAGTTGACGGTCGAAGCAGAAAAAGATGGTGTGGTAGGTGGTGTCGATGGTGTCGTAGACCTCGCGGTAGGGGCGATAGCGGGCTCCGCTGTCGCGCTGGGAGATGGTGAAGCGGTAGTAGTTGTCGTAGTCGGGATGGTCGTCAATGTTGAAGTTTATGACCAGTGTGCGGAACACGGAGTCGCGCAGAATGGCGTAGGGGGTGCTGATGCGCGGGTTGCGGGGAATGGAGGTCTGGGCGGTGGCAGTGCCAGCGGCGGACTGGACAAGGATGCTCAGCTGGTCGTCCTCCTGGGGGATGTAGTCGAAGAAATAGTTGCACCCATCGACCGAAATAGGTCGGTAGTCGGTGCCATTGGCTGTGACCACCATGTCTACGTCGGCAATGGGATGGGCATTGTTGGTGTCCAGGAAGAACCGGGAGTAGGTATAGTTGACAAACATCTGGTTGCCTTCGGTCAAGATGGCGTTGAGCACAGGCTGCGGACTGGTGAGAGAGTCGTCGAACTCAATTACTTTCTCGCATGAGGAGAGGGCAATGAGGCTGGCCGCTATGAGGATTGTGACGATATGTTTCATGTTATGCAAGGGTGTTTTAGCGGGTTAAAAATAAAGGGTATAGGCTACAGATGGGAGGATGGGGAAGATGGAGAGTTGCACCAGGGCGCGGTTGTAGCCATGATAGGTGTAGTCGGAACTGGTGTAGGTGAGGTAGGGGTTTTTCTGGTTGTAGAGGTTGTAGACACTGACATTGATGGTGCGGTGGCAGTTTTTGCGTTTGAACTGACGGTGGAAGTTGACGCTGATGTCGGCGCGGTGGTAGTTGGGCATGCGGAAGTTGTTGCGGCTTTCGACATGCGAAAGGGTGTTGGACATGCGGGAGTTGTTGTAGTCGTCGGGGTTGTCCGAGGCCACGGGATATTTCTGCATGGCCAGAGTAGCGGTGTTGCCGGTGCAGAAAACCCAGGTGGCGCTGACGTCAAAACGGTCGCTGAACTTGTAAGTCAGTACAATGCTGATGTCGTGACGGCGGTCGTATTTGGCTGGGAATGGTTTGCCCCCATTCAGCTCCTGGCCTTCGCGGTCGAAGAGATGGGTGGTGCGGCTCCAGGTGTAGCCCAGCCAGCCCGTCAGGCGGCCGAACGACCGTTGGGCAAGGAATTCGACCCCGTAGGTCCATCCGTCGCCCATACACACCAGGTCCTCCCATCCGACAGAAGAGCCCAGCGCTGTGGCACCGTCGCGATATTCTATCAGGTTGCTCATCCGTTTGTAATAGCCTTCAACCGAGAGGTCCACCACCATCGGGATGGTGTAGAACGCCCCAGCGGCCACTTGGTGGGCGGTCATGGGTTTGATGCGTTCGGTGGCCGGCACCCATAGGTCGGTCGGCATACTGATGCTGGTGGTGGAGAGCAGATGCAGGTATTGCGACATGTAGGCATACCCTATTTTCAGCGACAGGTTCTCGCCCAGCAATATGCGGCCCGACACACGGGGTTGGACCGAGGGGTAGAATGTCTCACCAACGGCAAATCCGCTCAGGTGTAGTCCGAAGTTGAGTTTTATGAAGTCGTTGATACTCCAGTCATCTTCGATAAAGGCAACAATCTCGCCTGCGGGCACAGTGTCCTCGGTGATGGTGGAGTCCATCTGCCACGACTGGTTCATCTGTATCGAATCGAAATAGTCAATGCTGCCGCTCACCACGCTGGGCTGAAACCAGTGCTGGGTGTAGTAAGCGCCGAACTGAACATTGTGGTCGGGGTTGGGTTGGTAGGTGAAGTCCAGCCGTCCGGTGAGGTCTTTCACCGTAGAGAGGTAGTCGCCGTTGATAGTGGAAGTCTGCTCCGTTCCGTCGGCGCGGGGTGTTATTTTCTCAATTCCCACCACCATCTTGTTCTTATATTGAGTGTAGGCGGCGCTCACGTTCATAAACAGCTTCGGTGTCAGCTCGTAGTTCCATCGCAGTCCGCCCACAGTGTTGCCCCAGTTATTGCGGAAAGCCAGGTATTCATCCTCGTTTAGGCTGCTCTGGGTGCGCACTCTGGTGTATGCGTCGTCGTCGCCCATATAGAACATGGCATACAGGCGGCTACGGTCCGAAAAACGGTGGGTCAGTTTCCCGTTCAGGTCATAGAAATAATAGCCTGCCGTCAGTTTGGTTTTGCCGTCGATGTCCGTGGCCATCTTCCTCACCAGTGGCTGGAGCATAAAGTCGGCGTAGGTGCGGCGGGCCGAGAAACAGAAAGTGGTCTTCTCTTTCACGATAGGTCCCTCCACATTCACCTTGGCCGAAATAAACCCTATCGAGGCATTGCCATGTATGCGCTTGTCGTTTCCGTTGTTGGTGGTGACATCGAGCACACTCGACAGTCTGCCTCCAAAGCGGGCAGGGAAACTGCCTTTGTACAGCGTCACATTCTTCACGGCATCAGCATTGAAGGCTGAGAAGAAGCCTCCCAAATGGTTTACATTGTATAGCGGTATGCCATCCAGCAGGAAGAGATTCTCGTCCGGTCCACCGCCGCGGACATACATTCCGCCTGTGCCCTCGTTGCCGCTTTGCACTCCGGGCAGCAACTGTATGGCCTTCAAGATATCGGCTTCGCCAAACAGAACGGGCACGGATTTAATCTGCTCCACAGGAATCTCGATGGCGCTCATCTGCGACGACTCCCGGCAGTTCACCCTCTGCGCCGTCACCACCACCTCTTGCAGTCGGATGCTGGGGCGCAGGGCATAGTTGTGGTTGCGCCCTTGTCCCTGTTTCACGGTGTCGAACACCGTCTCATATCCCACAAACGAAACCCTCAGTATGGCCTCTTTGCTTTTCACGGTCAGTGAATAGCGGCCGTTCACGTCCGTCGTGGTCCCTCGTCCGCTCACCGACTCAAACACCGTCGCACCTATAAGTGTCTCGCCCGTCTGTTGGTCGGTCACTGTGCCGCTCACGGTCAGCTGTGCCCCGGCGGCTAAAGGGAACAGCAGTAAACACAACAAGAACAATAATCTTCGCATTCTGATAACAATTGGTAGATACTTTTCTTCAAAACAGGATGTACATACGTCGGGGCGATGTCGTTCAGCGGCTGCAACACAAATCGCCGCAGGTGCATACGGGGGTGGGGGATGGTCAGTTCGGGGGTCTCGATCACCTTGTCGTCGTACAGAATCAGGTCTATGTCGATAGGACGGCTGCTGTACACGCGTACCCCTTCTGACGGGTTGCCTGTCTTAGGCCTCTGCCGTCCAAGTTGGCGTTCTATATCAAGGCACGCCGTCAGGCATTCTTGTGCTCCCAGCGGTGTCTCCACCTGCAAGGCCATGTTCAGGAAGGGCTGCGTCTCCGTACTGTCGAACGTGCCCCAAGGTGCGGTCTCATAAATCTGGGAACAAGCAACAACAGACCCGATACGTTCCCGTATCGAGTCTGTTGTAGCTATTATCATCTGTTGGCGGTCTCCTTGATTGCCGCCAATCAGCAGGTAGAGGTTCGGCATTACTTCACTTCGGAGAAAACGAGGTCTATCTTGGGTGCCGTGTCGGTAGAGTCGGAACCAGTAATATCACTCAAGTCAATAGCATCCTCAAGGGTGATGGTATTGTCCCTCTTGGTGTAGAAGAATGAGTAGGATTCGGTGCTCCCTTCTCCGGTGATAGTACCATTCTTGCCGTCAAACGTGTAGTTGAAGTTGTTCGATTCTTCGTCTTGGTCGGGTAACGGTACTGGGATGGTCTGTCCGTCGGCAGTGGTGATGGTGGCACTTAGTATAGCAGAAAGAGTACCTTGGGTGGCGTTGTTGAACTTCATGGTGAAGTCCAAAGTCGTAGTCATTGTACCCTGTATGCCATAGTCAGAGGATTCTTCAGTGTCAGAAATACTGCACTTCCAGGTGGTTCCGTCAAGGCTTTTCTCTTTGCTGCACGAGGCAAGCATCAAGGTGAGACAAGCCAGCAAGGCTACAAAAAGTGTTTTCTTCATTCTCTTCTTGGCTTTAAATGCTGATATTAGATATTGATAGGTTCTAATAAGTTAGGCTTAGCCGCAGTGCATAAAGGTCTCCACCAGCTCCAGCGTCTTCTGGGGGTCGTTGCCAATCTCGGCGCGCAGAGTGCGGTCGTTGTAGGAGCGCAGTTCCTTCAGTATGCCATCAATCAAAGCCGGTGCAAAGATGCCCTTATCCTCATAAACAGCACGGTCGCGCTCCAGCAGGTCGGCGCTGGCGGCGCAGCTGTCGGGCAGCACATCGAGGCGTTTCAGCACCTCCTCGTGCTCAAAAATATTCACGCTCACATAGCGGTCCTTGGCATACTGCACAGCGTTCTCCATCTCAAAACCGTGGCGTGCAGCCACCGTCATGCCTGCCAGCAGCAGATACACATTGGCGCTGCCGTCGGGCGTGCGCAGCTCGATGGTCTGCTTATAGCTGAAGTCCACATCGTTGTTCTTCTCCAGCGGGTTGCAGTGGGCCATCATATTTCCGCTGCCCTTGGTCCAGCCCAGCGGCACACGCACCATGGCGCTGCGGTTGCGGTCGCCCCAGCAAATGTTGGTGGGAGCCTCCTGATGGGGCACCAGACGGAAATAGCTGGTGGGGTTCGTGTCGCCGAAGGCAGTCAACGAACCGGCCAGATTCAGGATGCCGGCAATGGCTTTGTGGGCCACCTCGGTCAGTCCGTTCTCGTCGATATACATATTCTTGCCGTTCTTGCTGATGCGGGTGTGGATATGCATGCCACTGCCGGCCTTGCCCACCGTAATCTTCGGGGCGAAGGTCACCGTGATGCCATGCTGATAGCCCAGCGTGCGCATAATCCACTTGGCAATCACCAACTGGTCGGCGGCATCCTCCAGCGTGGTGGGGAGGAACTCAATCTCGTTCTGTTCATACATCGTGTCGCCCACGCAGAAATTTCCCACCTCGCTGTGCCCGTACTTAATCAAACCGCCGCACTCGGCAATCATCTTCATGGCCTGCGTGCGGAAATCCTCAAACTTGCAGAAAGGTGTCGAGGCATGGTACCCCCGCTGGTCGGCGGTCAGGTAATCCTCCTCTTTGGGTGCGATAACATAATATTCGAGTTCGCCCATTACTTCAAACTCCATGCCGCCCGTGGCCTCGCGGAACGCCTTGCCTGCTTTGGCCAGGGTGTACTCCGGCGCCATGTCGAACGGCTCGCCGTCCTTGGTGTAGAAATTGCAAAGCAGGTCGAGAGTCGGCAGTTCGGCAAAGGGGTCAATAAAAGCCGTGCGGAACCGGGGTATGACATACAGGTCGCTGCTTCCGGCCTCCAAGAAGGGGAACAGGCTGCTGCCGTCCACACGCTCGCCGCTGGTCAGAATCTCGTCGGCGTGCTCCAGGCTGTTGATGACGAAATTCAGCGTCTTCAGACGCCCGTCGTTCGCCATGTAGCGAAACTTGATCATCTCGATTTCAAACTCCTCGATGACCTTGAGGATATCAGCCTTGGTGAACTCGCTCATCGGTTTCTGCAAGAATTGCACCAAGCGGTTGGGGTTGAGTTTTAACTGGTCTTGTTTCATATAGAATATTTTTTTATTTTGGGGCTGCAAAGATACGAATATTTTTCGTATCTTTGCATTCTCAAACAAAATAAAAAAATATATGTTTAGAAAAGAAACTTATATCGCTCGCCGTGAGCAACTACGCAAAGACGTAGGCCATGGAATTATCATCATTCAAGGCAACCACGAAGCCTCCTGCAACTATCCCGACAACACCTATTGGTTCCGTCAGGACAGCACATTCCTCTACTTCTTCGGTCTTCAGCGCGAAGATCTCGTGGGCGTGCTCGACTGCGACAACGGTGTCGACTACCTCTTCGCCAACGACTACGACATCGACGATGTCATCTGGACCGGCCCCCTGCCCAGCGTCAAAGAACTGGCCGCCAGCGTGGGCGTGGACAACAGTGGCGACCTCGCTGCCCTCCAAGCCCTTTGCAACAAGACCATCGGCCAAGCCCGCCGCATCCACTATCTGCCCCCCTACCGCGCCGACAACCAGCGTCAGCTCAGCCTCCTGCTCGGCCACCACTTCGACAGCGTCATGAACTACGCCTCCATGGACCTCATCCGCGCCTGCGTCAAACAACGCAGCATCAAGAGCGACGAGGAGATAGCCGAAATCGAAAAAGCCATCGCCACCGCCTACAACATGCACGTCGGTGCCATGCGCATGGCCATGCCCGGCCGCTACGAGTACGAACTGGCCGGATTCATGCAAGGCGAGGCATGGAAAGGCAATGGCCCAGTCTCCTTCCCCGTCATCATGACCATCCACGGCGAAACCCTCCACAACCACAATCACAACCACCAGCTCGAGCTTGGCCGCATGCTTGTAATGGACGCCGGTTGCGAGACCGCCATGAACTACTGCTCCGACATCACCCGTTCCGTCCCCGTGGGCGGCAAGTTCAACGACCGCCAGCGCGCCATCTACCAGATCGTCCTCAATGCCAACCTCGAAGCCATCCGCGTCACCCGTCCCGGCATCACCTATCAGGAAGTCCACACCGCCGCCAGCCGTGTCCTTGCACAGGGCTACAAAGACCTCGGCATCCTCCGTGGCAACCTGGACGACATCGTCGCCAACGGCGCCCACAGCCTCCTCATGCCCCACGGTCTCGGCCACATGATGGGCCTCGACGTCCACGACATGGAGAACTACGGCCAAATCAACGTCGGCTACGACGACGAGACTCGCCCCAGCTCGCAGTTCGGCTTGGGCAGCCTGCGCTGTGGCCGTCGTCTGCAACCCGGCTTTGTCATCACCGACGAACCTGGATGCTACTTCATCCCCGCCCTCATCGACCAATGGCACGCCAACGGCACTAACAAAGACTTCATCAACTTCGACGAACTCGAAAAATGGAAAGACTTCGGCGGCATCCGCATCGAGGACGACATCCTCGTCACAGCCGACGGCTGCCGGGTGCTGGGCAAACCCATCCCCAAGACCATCGCAGAGATTGAGCAGACCATGAATAGCTGACCTTTTCCGGTACAGCACCATGATAGCAAAGGAGGACTTCCCGCTGCGGAGGTCCTCCTTTTTTTTGTCGCCTCGAACCGTGACAGTCACGCTGCGCCCTCGGTCCGCCCCGTCTCACCCGGCCTGCGAAAGCCGCCCCTTGGTGGCTGCGGTGCGGCCATGGGCGGAGCAGGATGGTTGGTTCTGCGCTGTTTACATCCCGTTAGATTTCTATTTTGTTTCTGTCAGATAGATAATATAGAAACAAAATAGAAAAATAGAAACTAACAACAAGTAAAGTGCTTTTGCGAGTGCGGCTTGTGTCTTTTCCCACAAAGGTGGAGGTGAGGGCGGTCAGCAGTCGTGGTGGTCGCAGTGGGAGGCGGGGGTTTCGAGTTCGAGGGTGCTGTGGGCTATGCCTTGGGCGGCGAGGAGGGTTTTGAGGGCGTGGGTGATGGAGTCGAGTTGCGAGCTGTCGGCAATGACCACGTGGGCGGTGAGGGCTGTCTCGGTGGTGCTGATGGGCCAGATGTGCAGGTGGTGGATGTCCAGCACGCCGTCGGTCTGCCTCATGAGGGCGACGATGGCGTCGGGGTCGATGTCTTCGGGCACGGCGTCGACGCTCATGCGCAGGCTCTCGGACAGCAGCTGCCAGGTGGAGACGAGTATCACGGCTGCGATGACGAGTCCCATGATGGGGTCGATGAGTGTCCACCCGGTGTGGGTGATGACTATACCGCTGACCACCACGGCGGCCGAGACGAGGGTGTCGGCCAGCATGTGGAGGAAAGCGCCGCGGGTGTTGATGTCGTGCTGGCGGCGTGAGAGCATCCAGGCCGTGAAGCCGTTCACGACGATGGCGGCCGCCGCGGTCCAGGTGACGAGGGTGCCGTCGACCGACGCGGGCTGGCTGATTTTGCGCAGGCTCTCCACCACTATGCCGCCCACGGCCACGAGCAGGATGATGGCGTTGAGCAGCGAGATGAGGATGGAGCTTTTGCGGTAGCCGTAGGTGAAGCGTTTGGTGGCATGGGTTTGCGACAATTTGAGGGCAACCATAGCCAGCAGCAGGCAGAAGACGTCGCTGAGGTTGTGCCCGGCGTCGGACAGCAGGCCCATGGAGTGACCTATGAGACCGGCCACGGTTTCGGCAGCCACGAACAGCAGGTTGATGACTATGGCTACAATGTAGACAGTGCCCATCTGGGTGGGGTCGACATGGTGGTGGTGATGATGGCCGTGGTGGTTGTGGTGGTCATGGTGCGTGTGGAGGGTGGCGCTATCGGCTGGAGAATGATGATGTTGCATGGTGTTGTAAGTTTTGAGTTTCGCTGCAAAGATAGCACTTTTGTGGCGCATGGGCTATCATAACAATTAGGTATTTTGCTTGGCGTGGGGAGGGTTGGGGGCTGAGTGAGTGAACGGTGGATGGATGAATGGTAGGATGACGGTTTGGGGTTTCGTAGGGTTCGTTCTGCCGGTAACAAAAATGTAACGATTATTTAACTGAAACGCAACTGGTGTGTGGCATGAAGGGAGTAATTTTGCGGTGCCGAACGATGATATTACCCTTGAATGTATAGTACTGATATTACTAACTTTAAAAGATAAACAACAAAATTACTGACTATGAGTTTTACTGAGATTCTGATTGTGATTATCAATTTTGCGGGAGCTTTGGCCGTGTTTCTTTTCGGCATGAAGCTGATGAGCGGGGGACTGCAGAAGTTTGCCGGAGGCAAGATGCGCACCGTGATGGGCAAGGCCACGGGCAGCCCGCTGCGGGGCATACTGACGGGCGCGGCCGTGACGATGGCCATACAGAGTTCGTCGGCCACTACGGTGATGGTGGTGTCGTTTGTGAATGCCGGTTTGCTGACGCTGGGAGGCGCCATAGCGGTCATTATGGGCGCCAACATAGGTACTACGGCCACGGCGTGGATAATCTCGCTGCTGGGCTTGGGCGGAGGCGACAGCGCTTTCAGTCTGCCCATGTTGCTGGGTGCGCTGTCGTTGCCGCTGATGTTTGCCAAGCGCGACAAGCCCCGGTCGTTGGGTGAGTTTGTGGTGGGGTTGTGCCTGCTGCTGGTGGGCATGGGGTTGTTGAAACAGGCCATGCCCAACCTGGAGGAGTATCCCGCTTTTCTCGAGGCGCTTGCGCGACTTGAAGGCTATGGGTTCTGGTCGGTGCTGCTGTTTATTGCAGTGGGAACGGTGCTGACATGTGTGGTGCAGGCGTCTGCGGCCATGATGGCCATCACGCTGGTGATGTGCTACAACGGATGGATAGGGTTCGACGCCGCTGTGGCGTTGGTGCTGGGCGAGAATATCGGCACCACGATTACGGCTAATCTGGCGGCCATGGTTGCCAATGTCAACGGAAAAAGGGCAGCCCGCGCCCATTTGGTGTTCAATGTGCTCGGGGTGCTGCTGCTGCTGACCGTGTTCCGCCCGGTGCTGGATTTGATAGCCCACGCCACGCAGGCCATCATGGGCAGCAATCCCTACACGGCTGTTGGTGAGCCGGGCTATAATGCTGCGGCAATCCCCTTCGCCTTGCCCCTGTTCCACACCTTCTTTAATGTGAGCAACACTTTTATCCAGTCGTGGTTCATACCGGTGCTGATACGCATAGTGAACTGGCTGGTGAAGGACAGCCCCGAAGACGAGGAGTATGTGTACAGACTCAAATATATAGGGTCGTGGATGAACACCGCCGAAATCAATATGCAGGCGGCTGAACGTGAAATCGGCGAGTTCTCGAAACGGGTGCTGCGCATGTTCTCGTTCCTCCCCTCACTGCGCACGGCCAAGGACGACGCCGAGTTTGAAAAGACGCTGGAGCGGATTGAGAAATACGAGGAAATCACCGACCGGATGGAGATGGAGATTGCCGGTTTCCTGACCCGCATAGCCGAGGGCGACCTGTCGCACAAGGGGTCGCAGCGCATCAGCGCCATGCTGTGTGCGGTGGATAACTTGGAGAGCATCGGCGACACGATTTACCAGATAGCCCTGACGCGGCGCAACAAGCGCGAGGATGCAGTCCATTTCGACCAGCATCTCAACGACAATCTGGCGCAGATGACCGCCCGGGTGCAGCATGCCCTCGACATCATGGATGCAAATATCAACACGGAGTACAGCCACATAGACCTTGCGCCGGCCGAGCAGGCTGAGACCGAAGTGAACGTGCTGCGCGACCAGCTGCGCAACGAGCATCTCGAGGCTTTGAAACGGGGGGCGTATGGGTTCGGCGTAGGCAACGCCTACAGCAGCTTGTATGCCCTGTATGAGAAGTTGGGCGATTACGTGATCAATGTGAGTGAGGCCCTGACGGTGAAGTTTAAATGAGGTGGTGGCTTTGTTTGTGTATGGATTAATGTGATGTCTGACCGTCTGGGCATCCTGTCATTCGGAATGGCGGGGTGCCCGGACGGTAACAAAAACGTAACAATTTTTTAACCGAAACGCAACAGGAGTGTTTCGGGAAGGGTGTATTTTTGCAGTGTGATACTTTTGGGGATGATGTGAATCATTGTCCTGATAGTTAGTATAATATATGTAGAAATAAACACCACATACAGATGAGTTTTACCGATATTCTGATAGTAATTATTAATTTTGCCGGAGCTCTGGCCGTGTTCCTCTTCGGCATGAAGCTGATGAGCGAGGGGCTGCAGAAGTTTGCCGGCAACAAGATGCGCGCCGTGATGGGCAAGGTGACCGGCAGTCCTCTGCGGGGTATCCTGACGGGTGCCGCAGTGACCACGGTCATTCAGTCGTCGTCGGCCACCACCGTCATGGTGGTGTCGTTTGTCAACGCCGGATTGCTTACGCTTGGAGGAGCCGTGGCCGTGATTATGGGTGCCAACATAGGCACCACCGTCACGGCATGGATTATCACCCTGTTCGGTTTGGGCGAGAGCGACAGCGCCTTCAGCCTGCCTATGCTGCTGGGTGCAATATCGTTGATTTTCATGTTCATGAAACGTGACAAGATACGGTGGATAGGCGATTTTGTGATTGGTTTGGCCTTGCTGCTGGTGGGCATGGGTCTTTTGCAGCAGGCAATGCCCAATTTGGAACAATACCCTGAGTTTCTGGAAGCTTTGGCTCAACTCTCGGCATACGGATTCTGGTCCATCTTGATATTTGTTGCGGTGGGAGCCGTGCTCACCTGTTTAGTGCAGGCCTCGGCGGCCATGATGGCAATCACGCTGGTGATGTGCTACAACGGATGGATAGGCTTCGACGCCGCTGTGGCCTTGGTCATGGGTCAGAACATCGGCACCACGATTACGGCCAACATAGCGGCGATGGTGGCCAACACCAACGGCAAACGGGCAGCCCGCGCACACCTTGTGTTCAATGTCGTCGGTGTGCTGCTCACGCTGGCCGTCTACAAACCGGTGCTGAGCCTTATTGCCGACATCACCCAAGGAATGGTGGGCAGCAACCCCTACACCCCCGTCGGAGCTGAAGGCTATGCCCCCACCGCCATCCCCATGGCCCTGTCGCTGTTCCATACCTTCTTCAATGTTGTCAACACCATCATACTGGCCTGGTTCATCCCTGTCATCATCCGGATAGTCAACTGGATGGTAAAAGAGAAGCCCGAGGAGGAGGAGTATGTCTACAAACTGAAGTACATAGGCAGCTGGATGAACACCGCCGAAATCAACATGAAGGCTGCCGAGCGCGAAATCACCGAGTTCTCCAAACGGGTGCTGCGCATGTACACCTTCCTTCCCCAGCTGCGCACCGCCAAGGATGACGCCGAGTTCGAAAGCACCTTCGAGCGGATTGAGAAATACGAGGCCATCACAGACAAGATGGAAATGGAGATAGCCGAATACCTCACCCGCATCGCCGAGGGCGACCTCTCGCATCAGGGCTCACAGCGCATCAGCGCCATGCTCTGCGTGGTGGACAACCTCGAAAGCATAGGCGACACCGTCTACCAGATAGCCGCCACCCGCAAGAACAAACGCGAGACCGCCGTCCATTTCGACCAGCACCTCAACGACAATCTCGACCACATGACCGAACTCGTGCAGCATGCCCTCGACATCATGGACGACAACCTCAAGAAAGACTACGACCTGATAGAACTCCCACCCGCCGAACAAGCCGAAGAAGCCATCAACACCTATCGCGACCAACTGCGTGAGGAGCATCTCAACGCCCTCAAGAAAGGCACTTACGACTTCGCCATAGGCAACGCCTACAGCAGCCTCTATGCCCTCTACGAAAAGCTGGGCGACTACGTAATCAACATCAGCGAAGCCATTGTGGTGAAGTTTAAATGAACAGTTAGGGTGTAAGATAAAGACTAAAACGTACTAATGCATTATCTGCTCGCTTTTTGCCTATTTCTTAGTACATTGTCCATTCCGCTGTTCTCAACATGCAGCGGAGCTGTGCCCGATGGTGGGCAGGACAGTGTATCCGTTCCCGACCGTTTGGAATGCCCTGCCTATGCTACCGATGAACATATAGTGGAATACAGCGGATTCGTCGTCTCCTACAACCACCAGACCCTCGTGCCCAACTGGGTGGCCTACGAACTCACCGCCGACGAGCTCCAGGTGCGATACAACAGCAAAAGCTCCAACTTCAGCCGCGACCCACAGCTCAAAGGCCCTCAGGCCTCGCGCGAAGACTACTCCCGCAGCGGCTGGGACAAAGGCCACATGGCCCCCAAGGCCGATATGCGGTGGAGCGAACGCAGCTACTGGGAGAGCCATTACTTCACCAACATCTGTCCGCAAAACCATCAGCTCAATGGTGGCGACTGGAACCGCCTCGAGCAAGCCGTGCGCCGCTGGGCGAAGCACTACGGCCGCGTGTGGGTAGTATGCGGACCCGTGTTCGACTCCTGCCGCTACGGCACCATAGGCCCTGCCCAAGTCCACATCCCCGACGCCTTCTTCAAAGCGGTGCTCTTCCCCGTCGAGGGCGGCTACAAAGCCGTGGCATACCTCATGCCCAACGACGGCACCCACCATCCTCTCAGCCACTACCTGCTCACCGTCGACCAGCTGGAGCAGCTGACTGGCAAAGACCTCTTCCCAGCGCTGGACGACCCCACCGAGGCCGCCGTCGAGTCGGTCACCTTCAACCCCGACCAGAAGTCATATAGATGACCGAAAGGGTGAAAAGAAAAAGAAGGACCATCCCATTTACCAAAGAGGTACAGCGAAACCTGAGGGTATGACTCCTACATCATCGCACCCCCACATTCCCTCATAAACACATTAACACATTCTCAAATTAACACATTCCCACTACGGTTCCTGCTGCGGAGCCCCGGAGTCCTCGGTGGCACCGGTCTGGGCTCGGCTTTCGAGTTCCATCTTGCCGAAACGCAGCGTGAGGCCGAAGGATATAGAACGGCTGTTCCAACGATAGTCGCTGGTGCTGGCGTAGTAGGGGTTGGCGGTTGAGGAGCCCCAGCTGTTCCAGTTGAAGATGTCGTTCACGTTCAGGTAGAGTGACAGTCTGCGATCCAGAAAGTCGGCGCTGGCACCCAAGTTGAGACCTTTGCGGGGCTCGCTGATGCTCAGCAGGCTCCACGGACTGAGGCCACGGCTGTTGTAATCGCCGGAGGCAAACACCTCCACCTTGTTCCACAGTTTGGCCCAGACGCGCAGACGAATGTTCCATGAAAACATTTCATCTTCAATCCATTCGTCAGGACGCACCTGTAGACGGTACCAACCATCGGCTATGCCGCCACTCAGCCGCACATTGAACATGCCAGAAGGACGGAACATGATATTGGCACTCAGGTCCCAGCGGCGGGTGTCACCCACATTGTAGGGCTTGCTGAAACTTACCACGCGTCCGAAAAATTCAACGTATCGCGCATCATCCAACGACCCGAATCGGTTGTGGTTGGCCTTAAACGAACTCGAAAGTCCCACCGAGCCGAACTGGGTGAAGAATTTATTCCATGAGGCGTCCACACTGTGAGTTATTGAGGGATCGAGGTCGGGATTGCCCGTGGAGAAACTCTCCACACCGTAAGACTCATAGGTGCTCAACTGGCTGGCGCTGGGGTGCGAGGACCGCATGACATAGCTGAGGCTGAAGTTGTGCATATCCTTGGTGGTATAACTCAAGTGGATGGAGGGCGTGGGAATCCAGGCATGTGCGCGGGTGTCATATTCGGGAGCATAGAGGTGTTTAGAGACACTCTGTTCGTAAGTCATGCGGAAGCCCAGCTTCATGGTGAAACCACCCCATCGGCGGCTCCAGGTGGCGTAGGCTGCCGCATTTTGGTCGGCCGTCCGACTACTGTCCGACCTCAGCACGTCAATCAAATAACGCCCTTGGCCGTCCATGGTGTCGCGCAGTGTATAGTCGAATCCGTTCCCCATGCCAAGGCTCGCGCCCAGTTCCACCTCGCCATTTTTGCTGTATGGCAGCGAGTAGTCGAAGCTCAACGAGCCGCTGCCCGTAAAATCGTTGCTCTTCTGCTTTTCGTCATAATTGAGAGCGGTCTGAGAAGTATAGTGCCGGTAGTCGGTCGCATTACTGCCGGACCCCCACCAGTTGCCGTTGGCGGAGATGGAGTATTGGTGACCCTCGTTGTCGAACTTGTGGGTAAACCACAGGCCGCCGTAGCCTCCATGATAGTAGCTGCTGCCCTCGGAGTGGGTCATGTAGCTCATGTCGGTGGGCTGGTAGGTCAGGCGGTCGTAGTCCGTGCGGGTGGTCGTGCCGTTATCGTCGGAGCGGCCCCAGCCGGGATAGGTGCCAAACCAGCCGCTGATGCTGTTCATCGAGTCGAATTCGTAGCTGCCGTTGACATTAGCCCAGATATTGTGGCGTATGCCGGTGCTAATGTTGCTGTCGCTCCAAGCGCGGGCGGTGTGTAGGCTGTCGTGCATCATGCGGCCGCTGCTGGTCGACGTGTTCTTGTCGTTCGTGCCGCTGTAGCTCACGTAGGCGCTTATGTGAAGCTTTTCGTTGCTGTAGACATACGATGCCCAGGGCGAGAGCGAGGGGCGCGAGCTGCCATTGGCACCGAAGCTGACAAACGAGTTGCGCAACATGCGCTGGCTGGTGACGATATTCACCACCGGGCCGCTGGCACCGTAGCGTGCCGAAGGGTTCTTGATGACTTCGATGCGGTCGATGCTGTTGGCGGGCAGTGTCTTGATATATTGCTTGAGGGCCTCGCCTTCGAGGTGCGAGGGGCGGTCGTTGATCCATACCGTGACGCTCTCGCCGTTGAGGGTCACGTTGCCCTCCACGTCCACCTCCACGCCTGGGGCGTTCTGCAAGGCGTCGCTCGCGTTGCCCATCTGGATGGTGGCATCTTCGCTCACATTGTAGAGGCTCTTCTCGCCGTCGACGGCGTAGATGGGCTTCTCGCCCACAATCTTCACCACATTCAGAAGGGTGGCGCCCTCCTTCAGCTCAATCGTGCCCATGTCTATTTTTGCCGGTGAGGACGCGGCAGGGGAAGGGACGGGCAGGAAGAGGGTGGCATAGCCCATGGCCGAGATGCGGAGGACGGTGGCTGCGGTGTCGTTCTTGATGGAAAAGACGCCTTTGTCGTCCGACACCGTGCCGCGGACGAAGGTGCTGTCGTCGGCCCGCAGCATGGCGATATTGGCATACATCACAGGCTGCGAGTCCTTGCCTTTCAGGGTGCCGGTAATAGTCTGCTGGGCAAAAATGTGGCTGCTCAGAGCCAGGAACATGAGAATTGTCAATAACTGTTTCATAAACGGGTATAATGTATTGTTGATGATGGCGAGCTACATAGAGTGCGTCGCGTTGTTGATGTCGGGTGTTATGCTTTATGTATCAATTATATACTATCGATGGGTGGGAGCATGACGTCCCACTTTCAGTAGTGCAAAGATATATGTTTTTTTTGAATTATATTATTTTTCGTCTGTCTTGGTTTCAATCTGTCTTCAGAAATCGCTCGATTGTGAATGGTTCGGCCACCGGACATTCGAGTGGCAAGCCTCCGCGCATTGCAACGGCAGGGTAGGTACTTGCATCGAGCTTTGGCATTGTTTTCTTCATATTTCTGTTCTACTTTGTTTCTTATCCATAAACAAAGTAGAATATAAATCTAAAATAAATAGAAAGTAAATGTTGGAGAACTGTCTCATTTGGGCATGGCCTTGGTGCGGTCTGGCCCATGTCGGCCTTTGGCAACAAGATTGGTGTGAGAGATAATCGAAATGGCCGATGGCCAAACATGCTCGCCGATGGTTGCAGTTAAAGAGGTTTTTTGAAAAAGGTTGTTATCGCGGTGATTGTCTTGAAAGAACGGAGAAGGGTGAGTGGCTGTGGGGCAGCCTGTGTGCGGGTGGATGGCTGCTGTCTTTTGGAAATAAGGGCAGGGGAGGGGTTGAGCAGCAGGAATCAGGATGTCGGGTTGTTCAGTGTGGAAATAATGATTTGAAGAAAGTTTTTTCATTATTATTCAAAGAAAAAGAGTATCTTTGCATCGCAAAATCACACAGGTGTGGGTGTGCAATGGTTTATAGTGTAACAAGATGCGCGCTTGGCAAATGTGTGGTGTTGTTTTTATTTATGAATTTTGGCCCATTTTTGATGCTGATAAAAAGATAAATTTGTATTGATAAGAAAGAAAAAAAACGCGAGATGATGCTTCACTTTTCCCCCCGACGGTTGAACTCGGAATGAGGGGGGAGAGGAAAACCTCAGATGATACTAACTTAAATAATAGATATTTAAAAGATTTTTTGAAATGATAAGAATAAAAAAAGGCCTCGATTTGCCGATTGAGGGTGCTGCCGAGTGTCGTGTGAGCGACGCCTGTGGTGTCACCTCTTTTGCCGTGAAGCCGACTGACTTTGTGGGGTTGGTACCCCGCTTGTTGGTGGCTGAGGGCGACAGGGTGGCGGCTGGCGACGCGCTGTTTTGCGACAAGAACGATGAGCGCATCAGGTTTGCAGCACCGGTCGATGGTGAAGTGAAGGCTGTGGTGAGAGGCGAGAAACGCAAGCTCTTGGCCGTTGTGGTGAAGGCTGACGCTGCCACCTCTCAAAAGGATGCCGACAAGAGTCCTGTCGGCCGGGCCGACATCGCTGAAATCAAACAGCGCATGCAGGCCGAAGGTTTGTGGCCGTTGCTGAGGCAGCGCCCATTTGGTACGGTGGCCAACCCCGACAATGCCCCAAAGGCTATCGTGGCGAGCTGTTTTGACAGCGCCCCGTTGGGTCCCGACTACGACTTTGTGATGAAGGGCAGGGAGCAGGCCTTTTGTGCCGGACTGGAGACGCTGGCCCAGCTCACCGACGGAACGTTGTACGTCACTTTCCGCCCGGGTCAGCGGTTGGCCCAGACGGTAGCACAGCATGTTGCCAGTGGTCTGAAGAATGTGAAGATTGAGTTTTTCGACGGGCCTCACCCTGCGGGGAATGTGGGAACGCAGATTGCCCGGCTCTGCCCGATCAACAAGGGGGAGACGGTGTGGACGGTGAATGTGCAGGATGTGGCTGTGTTGGGCCATTGGGTCTCGACGGGTGAATATAAGCCGGAGCGGGTGGTGGCGGTGGCTGGTCCATCGGCTCGCAACCCCCACTATTATCGCACGATGGCAGGTGCCTGTGTGGAGAGCCTTGTGGAAGCCCAGCGGCTGAACCCCGCTTATCCCCGCCTTTCGACAGGCGAGGGTGACGGCTGCGGTGTGCGCGTGGTGTCGGGCAATGTGTTGAGCGGCATGCAAATCGCCCCCGATGGTTTTGTCGGCGCCTACGACAGTCTGATTACCCTTATGCCTGAGGGCAATTATTATGTCTTTATGGGCTGGCTGATGCCGGGCCTCAGGAAGCACAGTTTCTCACGCACCTTTTTGAGCGGCTTTGTGCCACGGTGTATGGAGCGTGTGTTCTCGCTGATGCCTGAGTGCCTGAAGCCCAAGTTCGACACCAATCTGCATGGCGGTGTCCGCCCGCTGGTGTTCACCGGTAGTTTTGAGCGTGTATTTCCTTTCGACATCTATCCGCTCCAGCTGCTCAAAGCCTGCATTGTGGGCGACATAGAGCTGATGGAGAAACTGGGTATCTACGAGGTTGAGCCCGAGGATTTTGCTCTGTGTGAATATATCGACCCGTCCAAAACTGACATCCAGCCCATTATTCGCGAGGCGCTGGAGAAACTGAGAAAGGAGGCTATGTGATGTTTGACAATTTAAGAACTTTTATTGACAAGATTAAGCCCAACTTTGTGAAAGGCGGCAAGATGGGCTGGCTGCAAAGCACTTTTGAGGCTTTTGAGACTTTCGCCTTCACGCCCAACACGGTCACCACGCGCGGCAGCCATGTGCGCGACGCTGTGGACATGAAGCGCGCCATGATCACGGTGGTCATCGCTCTGGTGCCCGCGCTGCTGTTCGGCATGTGGAATATCGGCTATCAGACGTCGCTCCATGCCGAGAGCTGGCCTTTCGAACTCGGCACCGCCGCCAGCTGGTGGTACTGCCTGTGGTTCGGTTTCCTCCGCATGTTGCCTCTTATTGTGGTGAGTTATATTGTGGGTTTGGGCATTGAGTTTATGTTTGCCCAGATTCGCCACCATGAGGTGAACGAGGGCTACTTAGTCACGGGTCTGATTATCCCGATGATTGTTCCGGTCACCACTCCCTTGTGGCAGCTGGCTCTGGCTGTGGCTTTTGCTGTGGTCATCGGCAAGGAGGTCTTCGGCGGGAGCGGTATGAATTTCCTCAACCCTGCGTTGGTGGCACGTGCGTTCCTGTTTTTCAGCTATCCCACCCACATGTCGGGCGACAGTGTGTGGATTGCTGCCGACCTGTGGGGTACGGATGCTATAGCCGGCGCTACGCCCATGGGGCAGCTGGCTGCCGGAATGAACCCTTCGGCTTCGGCACTCGACATGTTTATCGGCACTATTCCGGGCAGCACTTGTGAGACTTCGGTGATTGCCATCCTGCTGGGCGCCATAGTCCTTTTGGTCAGCGGCATCGGCAGTTGGCGCGTGATGCTGAGTGTGGTACTGGGTGGCGGACTGATGGGTCTGCTCTTCAACGCCATCGGGGCCAACGCCTATATGCAGTTGCCGTTCTACTATCATTTCCTGATGGGCGGTTTTGCCTTCGGCGCAGTGTTTATGGCTACGGACCCTGTCACTTCGGCCCAGACCAACACGGGCAAGTGGATTTATGGTTTCCTGATTGGTGCTTTCGCAGTGCTGTTGCGGGTGCTCAATCCGGCTTACCCCGAGGGCATGATGCTCAGCATCCTGCTGATGAATAGTTTTGCCCCGCTTATTGACCATTGCGTTGTGGCCCGCAACATCAAGATGAGAGAGCGTCGCGCGCTGAGAAAGGAGGTACAGCAATGAAATCGTTCAGCAATCGTTATATTTTCATCTATTCGGCCGTGCTGGTGGCCGTGGTGGCTGTGATACTGAGTGTGGTCTCGGTGTCGCTGAAGCCGTTGCAGGATCGTAACCAGCGAGTGGAGACCAAGCAGATGTTGCTGCGAACCATCGGTGTGGAGAGCAACACGGCAAACGCCGAGGATCTCTATGACCAATATATCACCGAGACTCAGACCCCCGACGGAAAGCCCTATTTCCGTTTTGAAGGTGGCATGATTCTTCCCCTTCGCGGCACAGGCCTGTGGGGTCCCATTTGGGGCTATCTGGCTCTCGACCCCGACGGCAATGTGCTGGGAGCAGTGTTCGACCACAAGGGTGAGACTCCAGGCTTGGGCGGTGAGATTTCGACCGACAAGTTTGCGTCCCGTTTCGTGGGCAAAAAGATGGACACCCAGCCCATCCGCCTGAAAAAGAATGCTGACAAGAACGACAGCTATCAGGTCGATGCCATCAGTGGTGGCACGATGACGAGCAATGGCGTGACGGCCATGCTCCAGGTGGCTTTCGACGACTACGCCTCGCTCTTCACAGGCAACACCGACCCGGGTTGCGGGCAACCTTCTAACACTATCCAGCAATGAGCAACAAGAATTGGAAACTGATAACAATGCCTTGGAGCAAGAACAATCCCGTCACCGTCCAGGTGCTGGGCATCTGCTCCTGCTTAGCAGTCACGGCACAGCTGAAACCGGCTGTGGTGATGGCCATCTCCGTAACAGTGGTGGTGGCCCTCTCAAATCTCATCATCTCCCTGATGCGCAAGACCATCCCGCCCCGCATCCGCATCATTGTCCAGCTGGTGGTGGTGTCGATGCTGGTGGTGCTGGTGGACCAGCTGCTGAAGGCTTACGTCTATGATGTCAGCAAACAGCTGTCGGTGTTCGTGGGGTTGATTATCACCAACTGTATCGTGATGGGCCGTCTGGAGGCTTTCGCCATGAGCAACCCGCCGCTGCCGTCGCTGTGCGATGGTATAGGCAACGGCTTAGGCTACAGCATCATCCTCATTATATTGGGCTTTGTGCGTGAGCTTTTGGGCAGTGGAACCCTCTGGGGCTACCCCGTCATGGAGTCGTTGGGGGTCTACAATCTGGGCTACGAAAACAACGGCCTGATGATTATGCCGCCGATGGCTCTGATACT
>Ga0247611_10000916_pt1 | contig 56114 bp, 54 predicted proteins | sample 177DNAGHGhighgp2_FD_192422 | JGI IMG/M metagenome (GOLD analysis project Ga0247611, IMG submission 192422) | Sheep rumen microbial communities from Palmerston North, Manawatu-Wanganui, New Zealand - 1770 DNA GHGhigh gp2 | ecosystem: Host-associated > Mammals > Digestive system > Stomach > Rumen... | reverse complement strand
GCTCGGCCTCGTTCATTGATAAAAGATAATCGTGAACTACGTCAAGAGGATTTCCGAACCTTTCCATTATGCAGTCAATAGAGTAGTCTTGTGTCTCTTCCGTAAATCTCATGACAGAATCCTTGAGTTCGTTCAGAAAGAGGCGTTCCTTCTTTGTATGGAGCGGAAGGAGGTGGGAGATCTGCTTTATATAATATTTGCAGTTATCATCATTCTTCACTTTTTTGCTTCTCCTCGGGAAGGGTGTCGCATGAAAGGATCTTCTGTATGCCGGCCGTAGTCCTCGTGTACTCTGCCAGTATGAGCGAAAGGCGCTCTCGACCCTTTTCCGTAATGCTGTAATAGACACGGGTACGCCTTCTGCCAACGGTTTCTATCCTGTCAGTAATGTACCCGCTGTCGATCATTCGATAAAGAGTAGGATAGAGCGTACTTTCGTTCACAACAAAGTCACCCTCGGACATGGTGTCGAGGTATGAAGAAAGCTGATAACCGTAAAGATCGCCCTTGTCCAGCAAAAAAAGAACGACCATTTCCACGGTGCCGTATTTCAGATAGTTTTTTCCACTAGCCATGCTCTTGCCTCACTTTTAAAAATTTAGAACATAAAATAGGTAGTGTCAATACTATACATAAAAAAGTATTTCTTGACAAGTATAAAATGAGGCGTTATATTCTTGCCAAGGGAGGTACATGGATTTCCCGAAGATCTAATCAACCGGTTGATGTTTATTGTGTTTACCATGGAACCAAAATTGTTCACGAAACAGAAAGGAAAGGTTTATTATGACAAAAAAGTTAAAGAGAATCTTTGTCGGCATCATGGCGGCTGCGATATGTATTATTGGCAGCATGAGTTCTATCTCGGCGAGTGCGACCTCATGGAGAGCTTCCCATGTAAATACGCCTGGAGCTCCGACTAGTGAAAGTAGAATTGACTATATTACTGTTTATCAAGATGAAAACGGAGCGCTTGCAATTTGCAATCACAACACACATAGTAATGCAAGTGCTACTATCGGTATAACAACAATAAATTGCGTCTCTCATGACATGAGCAGTGCGACAATTTATAAAACAAATTCTACGTCCTGTTACCCCAATGTCGGTGATCCGAATTATGACATACCGGTTGTCTATAAGGTGTCTGCGTATACTCCAACATATAATGATATTTTTTGGTCTAAAGGTAATATCGTAAAGAAGAACCTGTAAAATATGTAATTGGCTTGTACCAAGAACACAGTAAGCCATAAAGCGTGGCAATATTATCATATAAATATTGCCACGCTTATCTGTATACTGAAGCAAGTGAGGTTATATTATCATGACAAAAAGAATAGCATATGTAGCCATTCTACTGCTGTTTATCATGTCTGTATTTACAGGATGTGCAGGATCAGCCGATAGCGCCAAAATAGAAACGGTTAAACTTAAGGATTTACATACACCTGACGCGGACGAGCTGAAGCAGATGATTGCAGGACTTGATAATCTATCAGTTACGGATGATACAACTGTAATTATACCTAACGCCACACATATGTACGAATATTCCGCTACTGTCCCCCAGGATGGAGACATCGATATGGCTAAGTATGACTCAGATTTTAGAAAAATGTTTGAGTATCTGTTTCCGGATCACAAAATAAATGAAGATTATCTGTTATATAGAGGCGGCAGTTCAGAAATGAAATACGATGACAATGGGAAACTTCTTAAAGATTATAATCTTGTAAGGGACTTTAAAGATGATATTATTTCCGGAAAAGAAGGCCCTGTTGCGTATCTTTATAATGAAACAAGGAATACAGATAGAACAGCTTTGCATAATGAAGTTTGCTTAAAGATGGGTAATCCGCTTGGTTATGGCTATGGCTTTGTGAATAAAGGTGTGACTGTAAAAGAATGCGAACATAAGAAGTATAGTGAAGAATGGGGACATGAAGTATACCCTTCATTAGAAGGTTATGACCCCTCAGAATGGTTGGAATATATAGCGACATATCCTGTTGACAGCGAAGTAAGCTACCCCTTATTAAATGGCGAGATTTCGATCCGTAAGGCAGTTGAGTTCTTTGAAAATTATGTAAATACGATCCCGTACCCTACTGATTCCACTGCTAATACCAGGGTTCTTGAGGTGGAAGTATACAAAATGACTCAAGATGCCTATGGATACTATTTCTTGACAACAATGGAATATGAGGGAGTATGCTTTGACCATATGCGTGATGGCACGATGCATTCAGGGTTTAATGATTATATATCAGTTGGTGGAAATGGATTTATGGCTGTCACAAATGATATCGACATTATAAATGGATATTATAGGGATCAAAACGTTGAATCCCAAAAGAGCTATGAAACAATAGTCCCTCTTAAAAATGCGTTAAAGATCTTCAGCGAATGGATGTCAGATGAGGTGGTTTTTGATATAAAGCGAATTGAGGTCATATACACGCGAAAGCCAAAGAAAGATGAAAATGGTTATATTGACATAGTAGACACTACTTTGTATGTCACACCGGCCTGGAAGATCACATTATATAATCCCAATAATGATTATGATTTTATCTGCTATATTGATGCCAAGGACGGGGAAAATTTCAGATACTACAGCACTCCTGCCAATTTCCATGATTTTGAAGAGGAGTAAATCATAGCCAATGCATAGGATCATAAAAACCGATTTCTATAAAATCGTCACCGGATACGGCATGTACCTTTGTGTGCTCTTCACGATCATTCTCTGCTTCGGTACAAGCATATATATCGACAGGATGAATAATGATCAGTATTCTGTCATCAGATCTCTTATATCATTTGACAGAGAGTTTATGCTGAACAGCTATGATTTCATTTCGATCAATGTCGCTTTAAAGGGAGCCGGCAGTTGGCTTTCCATGTTCATTCCAATAATTTCGGCCTTTGCATATATCCCCCTTGTATGCGATGAGAGTGAATCAAAATCCATCAGATATGCTGTATTTCGATCCTCAAAGCTGAAATTCTATCTTTCGAGATTCATTACAGCAGTTCTTTCCGGCGGCTTTGCGGTAATGATCGGATATATGGTTTTTTGCGGGATGGTATTTATCCTGTTTCCCAATATTCAGGAATTTCCGGCCGAAACACGTGAGTTTTATATGCAATCCCTTTTGCACACTTATCCGTCAACGGCGGATTTTGGAATAGGAAGCGCGCTGCTCATAAAATTTGCGGAGATCTTTGTCTACGGCGCCATAGCGGCAATTCCGTCCATCCTTCTGACAGCGGTTTCGAAAAACAAATATGTCGTACTGTGCATACCCTTTTTCATCAAGTACGCCCTGACGCAGACCTCTGTCAAGCTGATAGCGCAGGCCTATAGCAACGGAGAGGGCGTTGGCGGGAAGCTGACAGACATTTCAAACATGATAAATCTCGATAACGCATTAAATATATATGAGATGAAAGGCTATAAGCTGATCGCGGTATATATCATCGTTGCAATAAGTACGCTGGCTCTTTATTTGTTCATTCAATTAAGGAGGTTTGACTCCGGTGAATAGATTAAGATTAAAATCCGTGATTTCAATAGCGCGCTCGGAATATATCCGCTGGATAATGAATCCGAGGATCCTTATTGTCGGGATATTGTTTATTTTCATGCGGACGCTCGCGGTCGAACCGCTTCTTGAGCGTGTTGCGAAGATGGGGATTCCTTTGACCGTATTTGAGCCCTTTGAAGCAATGGGAAATTCCGGGATGCTTGTTCTTCTGATGCCGTGTGTGTTTCTGATCCTGATAAGCGATTACCCTGTCATCAGCGAGTTCAGCCTGCTCTGTGTCCAAAGGACAGGGAAGCTGAACTGGTTCGTAGGTCAGCTTTTGTTTGTGATATCGGCGATATTTACATACATGGGAGGAATACTTGTAGGCAGTATCCTTACCTCCGGCGGAAAGTTCCGCACCCAGTGGAGTGAGACGGTCAGGTTTTTTGCCGCGCGGTTTCCGGAGGAGAGCAACAGCTTTACCTCAGAGCTTCTTCCGTCGAACCTGTACAACCAAATACCGCTTATGACCTCGGTGCTTCAGACCTTCTTTCTGATGAGCGCTTATCTTTTTTTGCTTGTGCTCATACTTTATCTCTTTAAGATGCTGAACATCAAGTCCGCAGGTCTTTTTTCAGTATTTATCGTGATCGGGCTTGGGGTAACGACCTGCTCATTGAAAACCTCCGCAATGTGGGCTTTTCCGATGGCAAATACCATTGTCTGGCTGCATTATACCGAGATACTCCGTGAGCCTATAAAACCGATAGCTTATTCATATATATACTTCATCGCGATCATTTGTTTCCTTATAATTGCGTGCTTTGTTGCCCTTAAACGGATGCAGTTTAGAAATATAGAACAGGTGGGATGATCATGATTACAGTAAAAAAATTATCTTTGACGATCAAGAAAACGGAGATTTTGAAGAACATCGATGTGGCCTTTGATTCCGGAAAGATTCACGGCCTTATCGGAAGGAACGGCAGCGGCAAGACCATGCTGATGAAGTGTATCTGCGGATTCGTCAAACCGACAGAGGGCGAGATATTCGTTGCCGGAAAAAAGATTGGCCGCGACTGCGATTTTCCTGAGAACACGGGGATCATCATAGAAACGCCCGGGTTCATCCCTTACTACTCCGGTTACAAGAATCTGAAGCTGCTCGCGGATTTAAAAAACAAGATCGACAAGCAGAAGATCAGAAATACCATGGTGCAGGTAGGGCTCGATCCGGACCTTAAGAGACATGTCCGGAAATACTCGCTTGGCATGCGCCAACGCCTGGGGCTCGCGCAGGCGATCATGGAAAACCCGGAGCTTTTGATCCTCGACGAACCCATGAACGGGCTTGACAAGGAGGGCGTAGCTGACATGCGAAAGTACCTGCTTGACCTCAAAGCGCAGGGCAAGACGATCCTGATCGCCTCACATTCCGCAGAAGATATAGCCATTCTCTGTGACACGGTATCGGAAATGGATAAGGGGGTTTTGAAGGAGCTCAGATAGAACATATGAGCAGGCAGAGCTTGATTTTCAAAGACCTGAATAGTGAGGACAAGACAGTAATGGTAGTCACCCATGACAGCCACGTGGCATCCTACGCAGTCCGGATCGTCAGGATCGAATATGAGAGAGTTGGAGAGAGTTGCGGAATGATGTAATGCTCTTATTATTTCGTACCATCTTCCCGTACAAGATTTTTAAATGTTCTATGATTGAATCGCCAAAAGCGAAAGGAAGTAAGTATTAATGAAGAAACTCTTTTGGCGGTGAGGTGCCTTTTTTCGGCATTAGCCATAATAGTAATCACTATGAATGTAAACACCTATAATCAAAAAACGCGAAAACATGCCTAAAGGAACAAGAATGGTCAAAGCTAATAAGCGACATAACACTTGGGCGATATGTAATCTAATAGGGAAGCAGAGTAAAATTCTCAAGCAGCTAAATACCGTGCCAACTGCATAGATGTTGGGATATACCCAGAATCCAAGTTATTATTGTTAGACTATGTACTTGTATAGATGGAAAATAGCTACAGATTCACAAAACATTACATAATGATATGAAAATGTTAAAAACGTGTAGGAGGAGAAGAAATGTTAAAAAAAAGGACGAAAAGGGCACTTGCATTGTTGTTATCACTCAGTTTGCTTGTCGAGGGAACAAACACTACTGCGTTTGCACAAAGCAATAATGAATGGGGGACTAATGAAAAAAATGCATCTGTTTCACAAGGAGATATTGTACAAATTAGTAACGGTTGTGATGGTATTAAAGGAGAAAATGTTTTCGAAGGAGACGGCTTTATAGTAACTTATAAACTAAAAGATTCTTGGAACGGGGGATATAATGCATCTGTTCAGATCGATAATGTCAGTAATAGAGTAATTGAAAACTGGACACTTGAATTTGATTATCAAGGTAAAATTGCAAGTGTATGGAATGCTCTGATTGAATCTTATGAACAGAATAAAATTGTTGTAAAGAATGCTGGATGGAATCAAGATATTGATGTAGGACAGAGCGTCGAGTTTGGAATTAACGGTCAAGGGGAATTCGCCGGATTTCCAAGTAACTATCAGTTGATAGGACAGATCAACAGTGTCGATACAGATGATTATAGTATCGATTATGAAGTGATAAGTGATTGGAAGACTGGTTTTAATGCGAATATAACCATCACCAATAATACAGATGCAGATTTCATTGATTGGGTATTGGAGTTTGATTATGATAGAAACATTGAAGAAATCTGGAATGCGGCTATTGAAGCTCATGAAGGAAATCATTATGTTGTAAAGAATAAAAAATATAATAGTGTAATTAAACCAAGACAAACCGTGTCCTTTGGATTCATTGGGGATAATGGAGGATTAACTTCTGTACCAAAGAATTATAATCTATTCATGTTTGAAGATGGGTGTGTAAATCTTGATGATATAATAATTACTATAGACGATGAGAGAATGTTGTTTTGTGAAAGTGACTTAGGGGATTACTATCTGGTTAAGGATGAGATAAAAACGCTATCTGGAAAAGCACTCAATATTCAACGTGTTGATAGCTTCTCATACACTTTATCAGATGGTTCTGGGAAAATATTAGGTGGCAAACTTAGCAACAGTGAGGATTGGTCTATCAATGATTTTGGCCTTGGGTTTGGCTACAACTCATTGGTTTTCACTGTTAAATCTGGTGAAAAAGAAAAACAGATTTCTTTTAATATAGTGAATTCTTGCATTAGTAACATGAATAACGCAGGCATCGATTTTAAGACAGATACAGATTGTGATGGGGTGTCCGATTATCTTGAGGCAAAATATCACACTGATGTACAAAAAAAAGATACAGATTGTGATGGCTTGGATGATTATATGGAAATTCTTATACCAAATTTAACACCTACGGGAAAAGATGGTGACTCGAATGGTATACTTGACAGAGATGAAGATTATGATGGTGACAACCTTTCAAATTATGATGAGATAAATGTCTTTATGACTGATTATAGTAGCAATGATACCGATAATGATTTGCTTTCCGATTATGATGAAATAAAAAAATATGGAACTGATCCTAGGATGCTTGATACAGATTATGACGAAGTATCTGATTATGATGAGATTATGATAGGATCAGATCCATTAGTTTTTGATAAAACATTTAGCAAAACAGCGAAATTGGACGCAGATGATACGCATTTAACATCTGTTAGAGTAACCGTGAATAACCTTACAGCAAACCAAGTAAAATCATTTGAAATAGGAAGAAGTACAGATGTGTTATTAACTGACAAAGATATCCCGGGCTATATAGACGATGGATATAATTTTATTGTTGACGGCATAATTACAGGAGCAACAGTTGAAGTATCTTACGATAGCTCATTAGAAAATGAAACCTTTGAGCCTGCCTTATATTACTATAACGAGAAAGAACAGTTGCTTGAATTGGTCGATAATCAGAAATGTGAAAATGGGAAGGTAATTGCTCATTTGGAACATTTTTCAAAGTATATATTAATTAACAAAGTAGAGTATACACAACGCTGGAATTATACTTTTTTACAAATGGATGATGAAAAGAAGTATTCTGGTTTAGATATAGCTTTCGTAATCGATGATTCAGGTAGTATGTCATGGAATGATCCGAAAGGAGAGAGAGGCGCTGTAGCGCGTGAGTTTATTAATAAGCTTACCGAAAATGACAGGGCCGCGATTATTTCTTTTACAAATTCAGCCACTACGCTCTGCGGATTTTCTAATGATAAAAATGTATTGGCTAGTTCAACATTTAAGCTTTACAGTAATGGAGGAACAAGCCTTTCAAGCGGGCTTTCCCGAGCGCTACAATTATTCAATTTACTCGGGGACAATAATACAAGGTTAAAATATATTGTCATGCTTACAGACGGAGATGGAACATATAGTAATAGTTATATTACACAAGCACTGAATAGTAATATTATCATCAATACTATTGGACTTGGAAGTAGTGTATCGTCTTCTGTGCTATCCGCAATGGCAGAAAAGACTGGAGGACAGTATTATCATGTGAATAAAGCTAATGAGTTAGATTATATTTTTGATACAATAGCAGAAAAAACTGATTATTATAAAGATTCTGATAATGATGGAATAAGTGATTATTATGAGAAGGAAATGGCGGCGGGACACCTTGTGTTAGGAAATGGTGTTCCATTAACAAGTGTTAACTATCTTAATCCAGATTCAGATGGCGATGGATTAAAGGATGGAGAAGAAATATCTGTTAGAAAACTCGGCACATTATTTTTTGTAAAGTTGACATCCAACCCAGGGATTGTTGATACCGACGACGATGGAATAATGGATATAGAAGACGAATTTCCTCTTGTCCATCAAAAACCCCAGACTCAAGTTGTTTATCAGACGAAGAACAAAGTGGGCATCAGTAAATCCCTTGGTGGCAACTTTGTTGCAGATGATTTGACCTTTAATGATAGGAACTATACTCAAATTGTTAGTGACTGTAAGTTAGGTGGCGTTGTGGCTGGCATCAACCCCGAGTTTATGATGTGGGCTCAGTTGGCGGATTTATTCTTATTAGGAATAAGTGATTGGGATTCCGAACTTGAAGCAGCGCTATTTGATTTATATAATGAATTTCGAAATCGTTCAAGTAATGAGGGCAGATCGGCATCTGTAGGGTCTGTATATGAGCCTTCTTATTATCATCAGTATACGAATGATGTATTAACAGACAGGGTTAGAAATTCCACTCCGGTAGATGACTACATAAAGAGTGTAAAAAAAATAATTGTTAACAAATTAAAGGCGTATGATGGCGACTTAGATGCGATTGCTATCAAGAAAAACGGGGGTGTTGTTTCTGATGAAATTAATTCAAACCTTAGGCTTCCGGTATTTGGACTTGGTAATTCGGTTGCGTTAACGCTTGCTATACATGATTTCCAAGGCCACACTGTTACAGTGGAAAATTTCGTGTGCGATGGAAATAGGTTTTCAGGAACGATAAAATTCCATTTCTATGATCATTTTGGCTTAGATAATGATGATTATCAATTTGCCCCTGGATTTTGCGATTGGTACATTTTACAACATTATGATAGGTATGATGGAAAATACTGTCCGTTTATTACAATTATTGATATGAGTTGTGATTTTTCAGGGACATTTTCTTAACCTGTAGAAAGATTCGCTCGTTCTACAGGTTGTGAGCTAAATTGTTGAAAAAAATAATTATGCAAAAAGCGAACAGAATTATTATGTGGAAAAATAGAAAAATACTACTAATTATGCCAGTATTGTTGTTATCTATATTCATAGGATACAAACTTATTGAGGCTCAATCTATAATAAGGGACGGAGAAGTATTGGCTGGGCTGGTTAGAATAAAAGATGATATATATAGATATACATCATTCGAATCTGTAGGAAGAAAAAAGAAAATTGCTGAGATTGATAACTGGAGCGTATATGAAATTAAGGAAGATCCGAAGCATATTTTTTTGCAACTAAAGTCATTTACTGGTGAACAATATATAGTGAGAGAAGATTATCAAATACCAACAGAAGGAAAGGTAAATTGTGTTTACGTAGACGGACACAGATTAGATAATAATGAAATACTTGAAACATTTGATAAAATACTAACTACTGAATATTATGATGGAACCGGTTATTATCTTTCGGAGAGCAAGGATGAACAGAAAAAGTGGAAGCACTTTATTATTGGATATGAAGATTGTCCGGTAGGAACGGATAATTCAATTTATGGCATAGCCAAAATAGATTCAAGATGGGTGGTTCTTTTTTCTGATGACATAGGTGAAAATGATGGAAATGGTTATCAAGTTACTTATTATGAAGTGAGTCCAGAATGTGCAAATGTGTTTGAAGAGAGTATGATTTGGGAAAATCCAGATGCATAGCATTAACTAACCGAAAGGTTCGCAAAATAGATCTGACGGGATTTCTGGCAACTTCTTGACCTGAAGGAAAAGGGAAAAACCATCCTGATCGCGTCACACTCCTCCGAAGATATAGATATTCTCTGCGATACGGTGTCGGAAATGGATAAAGGGGTTTTGAAGGAGCTCAGATAGAACATATGAGCAGGCAGAGCTTGATTTTCAAAGACCTGAATAGTGAGGACAAGACAGTAATGGTAGTCACCCATGACAGCACGTGGCCTCCTACGTCAGCCGGATCATCAGGATAGAGGATGGGAGGGTTGTGAAATGAACAGGTTGTATAGATCATTTTTTTATATTCGATATTTACATGTGAGATGGAGCGATATATAATAGTGTCAAAACAAACAACAAAGCATCAATTATGGATACTATAATGAGCGATATGACACGAACCATCTCAAAATCAATGGCCGGAATACTGGAGGATCTGGAACTCGACCATAAAACATATGTTACTTTGGAGGAATTAGCGGATATTGCAAAGAAACACGATGTTTCTACGGAGCCGTCGCTTATTGCATCAAGACTTAAGAAGTCAGGGTGGCTGCTTCCGACCAAGCAACGAAGTGTGTGGGAATTTGCTTCAGCATCGATGGCGGGTCCGTATTCAAAAAATGACCCATTAATGGAGATTAAGGCATTTAAGCTCTTAAACCCAACTCTGGAATGTTACGTTTGCCTTCAAACTGCAGCATGGGCAATGGGACTGGCGGACAGGATTCCTTCGCATACGGAATTGGCATTTTCTCAGATACCCAGGAAGAAGATTCCGGAGAGTATTAATGTATATAAATACAGTCCAACAATTTCAATCAGACATGTGCGTGGGGTGTCATGCCTTGCACCGGAAAGTATTATTGTTCACATTGCAGCAAAGCCGGATCTGGTACAGTCGTGGGAAAGCGTTATGGAGTGGCTTCCGGACGTCGTTTATGAATCTGAGATAAAGAATCTTCTTACTGAAATATCAGACAGGAATGATTCAATAAAGAGAAGGACAGGATATTTTCTGCAGGGAATGTATCCGGATGCGTCAGATGCAATTTATGATAGTATCCCACGACCGACCTCAAAGATAAGGTTTGGTGCAAGAAAACAGTCTATAAGAAATGATGAAAGGTGGAAAGTGTCTGACACAGCGCTTCCTTTTCCAGCAAAAGAAATGGGGAAGGTAAAATGATAGATTTTGAAAAGGCAAGCCTTACGGAAGGCCATATTGCGAGGCATACGCCTACCGGTAGTGGTGCTCCGGGGAAGGAAGCAGCCATATTGATATCGCGCAGGATTTCCTTCTGTCATATCTGGAAGACTGCGGAAAAATGGATCATGTGTCTTTAAAAGGCGGTACAGCAATACGAAAGCTTTATGCCGGACGGGAAGGTAGATTTTCGTTGGATCTTGATTTCTCGATCGATGATCAGTACTCGGAGTCCTCTGAAAGGGCACTCGATTTTGTCAGTGAAATAGATGGCTTAAAACTCGGACCGTTTTTATATTCTGTCAGCGAACATAGAAACAAATGGTATATTGGCCTTTCAAGCCCATATAACGATGGTGATATTTTCAAAACCAAACTCGATTTTGCATCATACCCATGGTTGAAGCCCGTAACAAGCCCATTTGTTTCATTGCCGATACATAAACAGTATGGATTTGAACTCCCCCTAATACATACGGTACGTCTGGAAGAGAATATGGCTGAAAAGATAGCACGTTTAACCGAACCAGCACCGCACGAGATATGTATGACCTTAACTGGCTTTTAGAAACAAAGGCAATTTCGAGTACTATTGATAAAAAACTTTTGAAACGTCTTGTGGTTTTGAAAATATGGGTTGATTCTCACGGAATGCATTATGGGAACATATTCTGGCACCCAGCCCACGAACCATCATTTTTCGATCCTGACAGGTGGCTTAATGGAAGAAGCCCTAAGGATGTGGATGTTGAGGATATTGGTACACTTGCAGTACCGGCGCCAACGCCCGAGGATCTGATAAAGAGATTGAAAACGAATTATGGTTTTCTTAACAAAATGGATGATGTAGAACAGACTATCGCTAAGTCAAATCAGAAAGACAGAGGCCTTGTTATACAAACGCTAGCTGGGCTTCCCGGAAATAGATTGGGTAAGGGACTTTATTGATATTTTTCCCCTAGCAGTTCTTATAGGAGCCGTATGGATGATGCTGCCTTCGTCGAAACAGTTACCGCCTTTATGTAGCCTTTATATAGTCATCAAGAACTATATTATCCATTGAAAATGAGCTTGAAATAAATTATAATAACAAATGTGGTTGTAAAATTAACGGATAATTGTAAATTATCGGTTATTTACATATAAGTAGGAACTATATTATGGGAAATGAAATAGATAATTCAATTCATTTAAACTGGGGAAAATATTCGTGGAGAAAATTTGAAAAAATATGCTTTCATTACATAAAAACAGTTTATTCAGCACCATTTTATAAAGTAAATTTAACGAGAGGAAAAAAAGATGGTGGAAGAGACATTGTTATTAGAAGTAAAACAGAGGAATTTGAGGCATGGGGAGAATGCAAAAATCATAAAAGAAATTTGGATTTGTCTGTAATCGGAAAAAATGTTGTTTTAGCATTATCTCACAAAATCAACAAGGCTATTTTTTTTAGTGTAACTCCCATAACATATAATACTAAAGTTGAAATACTTAACTTGTCTCAATTACACAATTTTGATGTTTTATTCTTGGATGGCGACAAACTAAATCGAGAAATTATCCAATGCAAAAATGTTGCTATTAAGTACTTTAAGAAAGAATATGATAAACACATATTATTAGAAAATAAACCTATTTATATTGAAACAATTTTAAGCGAGTTTCAGTATGCTGAAGGTACAGTGTTTAATGAAAAAAAACAATATCATTTAAGCAATGGTTTTGAGATATATCTATATATTCTTATAAAAAATATGCAGAATATCTCTATACAATTCAGTAAAATTGATTTACAAAATCTTTCGAACACAGATTATATTTTTTATAATACATCCGAAGAAACTAATAACCCAATAAGTCCTTATTGTGAAAAGTTGTATAAATTTTCTGGTCTCATTCTGTCTTCCCGAAAGAGTATTAAATTGCCAGAAATTAAATGTGTATTTGTTAACTCTGATGGAACAACCCAAACCGAAACCATATCGAGTGGATTAGTCGATGCATCAGATATTTGGAGAACATCGTATATTAACTCTGGTAGTGCTGATTTTTTGGCATCAGTTTACCATCAACTACGGGAAGTAGTTCCTGAAGGGTTTTCGCGAGTCATATACTTAAGCGGACAGTCGGGAACTGGAAAAAGTCGACTAATTACAGAAATCGAAAACAAGGCGAATGAGTTGCCATACAAAATAATACATATTGATTTTCGAGATAGACAGGATATAGATTCTATTCGATATTTATTTATAAGATGGTTTGATCTGCCCTACGCTAAAGATGGTATTCATTTTAAATATCAAGAGTTTTATGATGCTGTTTTTGACTGTATACAAAATAATGAATACATAAAGGCACTTTACGAGTTTTTGTACTTAAGTCAAGACAAAATCCGACCTAAAATCTTTGAAGAAGTATTTTTTTCACATTTTCCCGATGAAAGTGTACTAGTTACATTTGATAATATACAAGAGATTAATTCTGATATTCAAATTCTTCTATGGCATATCACATCTGCGTGTGAAAGCAAGTTGTTTCCCGTGTGCTTAGTATATGGTTTAAATACAGAAAAATGCTCTAATGATAACAATCTCCTTGTGTCATATTTAAGAAGCAGCATTGGAAGAGAAAAGACAGAAAACTATATATTGCAATATAATTGTGCGCCTTTATTAGAAAAGGATGCCATTTCTATATTAATGGAATTGCTTCATTTAGAAGAAAAATCCGAAAAATTTGTAAAACTTATAATTCAAAAAATTGGAACCCTTCCTTTAGATTTAGTTTTTTTTGCAAAAACAATATCAGCAGAAAAAAACATTTTCTCACAAATTGACGGTAATTATTATATTACAAATCCAGATATTTTGATGAATATAATTAATGACTTTACACATAATAGTAAACTGGATGCTGGTAGAATATCTAACTATATCAATTCACATTTTCAAATATATCATCCTATATTTATGATTATCATATTATTTGAAGGAAAACTACCAGTATCTTTTTTTACTGAATGTGGTTTTGATAATTCTACACTAAACAAACTATGCAAGAATTTGATTTTAAAATACGACAAAAGACAAGACAGTATTTGTTTTTACAATGATCAGATTCATTTCTATTTAAAAGAAGAACTATTACTTATAGATAAGGTATATTATGAGAAGATAATACAATTTTATAATAATGAGATCAATAATAAGAAGTCGCCCTCAGTTACTTTGTCTAAAGCATATCTTAAATCCTTGATCGCTCTTGGAGAATATGATGAAGCCAAAAGTTTTGGAGAAAATATTCTTGAGAAGTGTATAAAAGCAAATTATAACAAAGATGTGTGCGATGTATGCACTGAACTGTGTGATATTTATTTACCAGAATCTGACCCTGTTAAGTATTCAACTATATTACTGAAAAAAGCTGACTTTTTGCTAGAAAGAGTTAATATTGCTCAAACAGAAAAAATATATGAGGAAATTAAGTATATTGTAGATACTAGGAGTTCATTTTTCGATGATGAAACGCTTATACATTTTTATCATAGATATATTAATCAAAAACTTCATACAGGACAATATAATAATGCAATAAATGCACTTAAAGAATTCGAACGAATTGCGTTCGAATCAGAAAAAGCATATTATATTATTCATGATAGATATTGTGTTGCATATTTTTATCTTGGAGATTGGAAAAAATCTATTGAACACATTGATAAAGTAATTCAGAGGGCATATGAGAAAAATGACTCATTATGGCTTAGCATAGCATATTCCGACAAAGCATTTGCATATTATTATAATTGCGTAAGTATTACCGATACAATATCGGCTTTTGCGAAAGCTGTTCATTATTATGAACATACAAGCAATATAGATATCTCAAGGGAAATCGAAATAAAAATACAAAAGAGTTTATATTTAATCTTAGAAGGGAATCTGTTAAAAGCTGAATTGTCTATCCAAGATGCTGTTGATACTGCCGAAAAGGCAGATTATAGTTATCTCCTTGTACATGCATATAACATTCTATCCTATATTTTGTCTAGAAAATCAAAGTATCAATCAGCAACAGATGTTATGAAACAAGCATTAGGACTTGCTACAGTTTATTCAAATCAGAAAGCCCTCATTAGTATTTATAATAATTTATGGGTTATACTCGCATTAAATGGGGAACTTGATAATAGTTCATATTTATACTTATCAAAACAAATACTAGAAATGCATGCGGAATGGGACAAAAGTAATCAATATAAGGCTTTGAAATACAATCTCGATAAATATGAGCGAGGAATAAAAACAATTGACAATAACATTCCGCTTGAATGTAAGGGCTATTATTTTTTGTATTAATTGATTTCGATTAGATTACCGTTTCTGTCGGCAATTATATCCCCTATTGAAGTTCTATGCATAAACCAATGATAATTGTTTACAATACTTGTGATATTATCTACGAAGTATATAATCGGTTCTTTCTTGCTACATAAACTCCACGATAGATAATCTTCAATGATTATTGGTGCTTTTGACACACTTCGAAATTCATAATAAACGCTCATTTTAGATTGTAAAGAGTCAAAAATAGCTGAATGATACTCTTTTGCAAATAAAGATCTACAAAAATTAACAAGCATATAGTGGGAAGAATGTAAAAAAATAATATTATTTGCGTATAACTGTGTCAGTAGAGTATGTCCATCATTTGGCAAATCACCTTTCCATTTACTTATAAATAGCGCCCTTGTATCCTCTTCAGAATAAATTCTATTATAACCTGCGACTTTTCCTCTATGATAGACAATTGCATCAGAACACACTATACAAGTGTAGCCTGATTTAAAAATTTTATATGTCAAGTCCAAATCACAATATCCATTGTACAGTATTTCGTCAAATCCACCTATTTCCCGAAATATTCTTTTAGGAATTAGAATACAACCTGAAGTAAGCATCTTAAATTCGCAGGTGCTTTTAAGAATTTTTTGCGGGAGTTTTCCATCACGATACGGCTTTATAACTTCTGAACCATTGGACATACCTATTCCCCAATGTACCACGTTTCCATTTTGTATATCTAGAATTGTTGCTGAAACGGCACCACAATTATTTATATTATTAATTGTTGCTTTCATTTTTTGAATCCATAAATCCGATACAAATATATCACAATCTAAAAAGAGAAGAAAATTTCCTGATGCCTCTCTTGCACCTACATTACACGCTGCAGCATATCCTTTATTCTCTGGCATTGGAATTATTTTTAGGGGACATTTAGTGAGTATAGATAGGTTTTTTTCATCCAAAACAAAGCTAGGATTATCATTAACTATTATAATTTCCGTATCATCATCTATGGTTTTGTCAAGTAATTGAATATTAGTTCTTAAAATGTTTATCCCTGAATAATATGTAATAATTATTGAAATCATTCTTCTTTACTTCCTTTTATATTTCTTTTCAATTTCCTTGCAAGTACATTCAAAATTGGTTTTGTCAAATAGATCTTGAGAGTTATTAAAATGTACTGCTTGTTCTATGCATTTTTTTACATCATCTATTGATAAGTCCGATTCATTAGGGAGTTTTAAAAAAATTTTTCCGTGAGAAATAAATTCTTGGTATTTAAAATCTAATCCTAATCGTTTAAGATGCAAATACAAAGCCATTCTTGCATCAAGTTTCTGATGTTCAATATATTTTTGACTGACTGAATTCTCGTGTATACGATATTCTATTAATTCCTCCGGAATGTTATCTAACGAAAAGAACAAACTGGATCGACAATACAAATCATAGTCTTCAGCATAATAAAATGCCGGATCATAACGGAGATTATACTTATCCAACAACCCTTTTCTTATTATAATTGACGGATGTGCCAAAGAGGTTCGTCCCCAAAATAATCCCATTCTTATATTTTCATCCCCAATAGGCTTTTTCTGGCTATGAAGGCTTTGTCCATCTCTATTGATTATTTTAAAGAAAGAACCACAAATACCAATATTCGAATAATACTCCATATAGGCTATTTGTTTTTCGAATCTATCCTTTAGGCTAATATCATCTCCATCCATGCGTGCAATATATTTTCCTCTTGAATAGTAGATTCCTTTATTTATTGATCTTGCAACGCCAATTTGTCTAATATTTCTAATAAGAACTATTCTTGAATCATTATATTTAGAAAGAATACTGGCAGTATTATCAGTAGATGCATCATCTATTATGATAAATTCAAAATCCTCGAAAGATTGTGATAATATACTATCTATAGCATGTGATATATAATTTTCGACATTAAATACGGGCATCACCACTGAAATACACGGTGTTTTTCTCATTTTTCACCTATTCTTTATTACATTGTTAACCGATAATTTACAATTATCCGTTAAAATCAGATTTTGAATTGGTTTCTGGGATGCTTTGTGGCAAGTATCTCCTTCTGTTTTGACAAGGAGACATGTGTATAGATTTGGGTAACAGAAATAGAACTGTGCCCAAGAAGTTCCTGTATGTATCGTATATCTACACCGGCATCCAGAAGCGATGAAGCGAAGGTATGGCGAAACATGTGTGGTGTGATATGTTGGTTTACAGAAGCCAATTCAGTATATCGTCGTATTATGCGGCGAGCTGACTGGTCAGATAAGGGAGTTCCTTTTATATTCGCAAAGAAGGAATTGCATTTTTGTATTGCTTCCTGATATCTTTTATAGTAATCATGCAGGGCGGCAAGGGTAGTTGGATTTTCAACTTGTAGAATTCTTTCCTTCGACCCTTTTCCGTGGATTAGTATTGTATGATTAAGCAGGTCAACCGAGTCAGGAGATAAGTTACATAATTCTGATATGCGTATCCCCGTTGCAAAGAGTAGCTCGAGCAATGCGATGTCACGTAGTGCGTTTTCCCTTCTTCGAAGAGTTGATCCTGATTTTTTTTCTGCATATGCAGACTTAAGAATAGCCTCAACAGATGACAATGGAATTATTTTTGGGAGATTAATTGGTTCACGGAACTTAGTATTTATTTTGGAAAAAGGGTTTAAACAGAGTATATCCTTGTATTCCAAATAATGATAGAATGCTTTGAATGAAGCAACCTTTCGCTTTACAGTTTTGGGTTTGAACCCCCCATGGAGTGTTGATATATAGTTTTCAATGCTTTGTGCAGAAATGCTATCAATGTCGGTATTGCTAAAATGATTACAGAATTGCTTGAGATCGGTCATATAAGCCTTCATAGTATGACCGTTCAGGCGTTTGTTATTCTTGCAGTACTGCAGATATTCGGATACTAATTCATCTAATGTCATTTCCTGGTCCTCCCTTGGATATTTTAGTTTTTGATATTATTTTGAACATATAGTAATCCGTGGGTTGTTTGTCAATAAAGATTTTTGTTTAATAATCGTATGTTCCGTGCTATAATTGGCTATAAGTGGTTATATTGAAGGGAGGATCGTGCGAAATGCATATACTACTTGATAAGGCAAAAAAATACACACCGGATAGCTCCGTTTTGACTCACGAAGGATATGAATTCGGCCGAGAAGGATATTGGGCATCGGTGGAGGATGGCTCACCGATGGTGGCCAATAAGGATCTTGCATCATTAAGCACAAAGAAAGCAGATGTTGAAACTGGAGAGGATCAAAAGGGTGAATAAGATTGAACACTTGATAATTTCAAGTTCGTTAGATTATTCAACGGATTATGTCGTCATCGAAATGAAGAAGCGGAATCTGAGGTATTTACGCATTAACCGCGACCAATTTATGAATGTTAGACTTTCCTATTCCTTAGACAACGAAAGCATGGTGGTCACGGTTCATAATGAACTCTTTGAATTGTCCTGTGATGAATTAAAATCTGTATATTTCAGGGCACCGGTTTTTATAAGGTCGAATAAAAGCTATTCTTTAGAGGAGCAATTGGAAAGGAGCCAATGGAGTTCTTTTATACGCAACTTGATCATATTTGATAAAGCAATATGGATAAACAATCCGGTTTCTACATATCGTACAGAGAATAAAATGTACCAGCTTGAGATAGCGAAAAGATGTGGCCTAAAGATTCCAGAGACATATATTGCGAATGATGTAATGAACAGTATTATGCCCAACAAACAATATGTAGTGAAATCGTTGGATACAGCATTGTTCTATAAAGGAGGTCAGGAGTTCTTCACCTACACTACAATGATTACCGGTGATGAGTTGAATAAGGCATCCATTGTAGAAGCACCTGTAATTATCCAGGAATACCTTGAGGATAAAGTTGATATCAGAGTCACCTGTGTGGGAGATAGGCTGTATCCTGCTTCAGTCACTAATGGAGGAAATGGAATAGTTGGAGATTGGCGGAAAACGCCTAAAGAGCAGCTTAATTATAAATATTGGGAACTGCCGAATGAACTCAGCGAGAAGCTATTGATATTAATGAGGAAACTAGAAATTGTATTTGGAGGCATCGATTTGGTATTCTCGCATGGAGAGTACTATTTCATAGAGGTGAATCCAACAGGTGAATGGGGATGGCTTGTAAATACAGCCAGATTCCCTATACCAGAAGCGATAGTTGATGTCCTACAGGGTATTTAGATATGTCGATAGTATGAGGGGGAGTGATAAGATGGGGCTTTTGTCTACCGCTTTTCCACAGTTTGAAAATATGAGGGCAAATAAGAGACTGTCTGAAAAGGCTAAAAAACAGGACATTGGTCAATTAAGTTCCATGTTTTCTGAAACTGAAACAATGGAACTGCTTGGCGAGGATGATTTGAAAAGCCTGTATGAGTATGAATACACTCGGAAAAAAGGGTTTGAGGATAAGGCGAAAACCAATGTTATAGGTATAACAATAGCGGTATCACTAATCATGGGTTCTTATACTATGATTCAGAATATTGTGGGAAAATACGATAACATAATTGTAAGTATTCTCTGTGTCGTATTGTTTTCTCTATCTGTAATGTATATGATATCCGCCGGAGTTATGAGCATAAATGTCATTAATGAACAGGCAATCGTGCATAGGATAGGCTATGGCTTGGATGATCCAAATGAAAGGAAAAAGGATTATTATCTGCAAATAGCTCTAAACAGGGTTCGGAATGCTGTAAGAAATAACACCGTGTCATCGAGCTATAAATGCATGAGGAATGCCTTGATCTTATTGGCAACTGTTATGCTGATAGCTATATGGCCTTATAGCTCTTATGACAATTCGAACCGCAGCGGCTCATCTGTAAAGGGAAATACTACCTTTTTTTATTCTGAAGAATGTTTCGATATGGTTAACAAAGGAATAGCATCTGATTATGTTGAAAACTATATAATTGAACAACTCAATAAAGGAGTTGATGCAAGCAATACAGTTACAGTTATTGACACTGCTGAAAAGATTGTAATAAAGTTTTCAGGAGATTTGAATACTGTTAATGTATATGCAGTTGATGAATATATGGACCCATGAGTACCTGATAAGTCGGGAATTGGTTTTAATTTACAATTTCACTGCCGTTTGTCTGGCACTCTATATGCTTCATGAAATCACTTTCTGTATATAAAGACACATTATTTATGTTATTAAGCTTGCCTGCATAAGCCAGTAGACGGCATTTAAACTTTAGGATTTCCGGTGGAACACAGAATATGCTGGCAGCTGACTCCAGTGGCATGCTATGCAGAGCCTCTATGGTATCACACGTGTCAAGAATATAGTCTGCAAGGACAAAGTTTGCCTCGTTCTCCAGGTGCATACTGGCGGTATTTGCATACGAGAAATATCTGTCCTCAAAAGTGCAGACGGTTCCTGTAAGATGCCCAAGGCAGTAGTGCATTACTTCATGAAGCTTTACGATCTTTTTTATGTGATCCGGCAGGTTGCTGTTTATAATAATCGCATAGCAACGGCTGTTCCTGTGGATAAAACCTTTAATGCAGTTGTCATCTGTACCGAGATCCATCTCCTCGCACCAGATATCGTAGTATTCGCACATATCGTCCGGACCTGCGCCATGGAAAAGAGTCCGGAGTCGATGGGCATCGGCTTGTATCTTTCCTAAATCTAACATATATGCATCTTCTCTCAATCTAAACCTGATAATGTCTACTGTTAAAAAATTTAAAGTTCAATCATCCGTATTGTTCTTGCGACCAAACTTCTCTCTGGCATGCTGTTTGTTCATAAAGTATGCTTTCGTGACCGCCTCATAAAACATATCCTTTTGGTCTTCTGACAGTGTCCCGCCGGTGAACAGAGCTTCATTGCGAGTTAACAATTCGGCCATTTCTTCAGCACCTTTATTTCCGTACTTTTCTCTTGCTTCCTGGATAAAAGGTTCTTCATTGATGCCGTCCTCTGGGTAATCGCAGTCATCATTGGTAAGATATCGTTCTGTGACTCCTAATGCCCAGGCCAGTTTTGCGAGGTTCCTTTTTCTTGGTTCCTTTGTGTCGTTTTCATAGGAAACTATGGATCTTCTTGAAACTCCCATAAGGTTTCCAAGTTGTTCCGTAAGCGCTTTATAATCCTTTCCTTAGAGCCTTTTCGTGGATCAGAATTACATGATTACGCAAGTCAACAGAGTCGGGAGATAATCCGCACAATTCTGATATGCGTACTCACGTTGCAAAGAGCAGCTCGAGCAATGCTATGTCACGTAGCGTGTTTTCCCTTCTTCGGATAGTTGATCCGGATCTCTTTTCTGTGTATGCAGATTTCAGGAGGGCTTCAACAGCCGATAGTGGGATGGTTTTGGGAAGAAATGTTATCAATATCTGTATTTGTTTTTTGCAAGCCCTTTTTGCAGAAAGTTGCAAAATAAAAATGTAGGTTGTTGCAAAACGGTTTTGTAGGTTGTTGCACCTACATTTTGTAGGTTATTGCAAAGGATTATGCCGACCGGTTAAGACCGGCATATCCAATGCTGACATACAGTTATCAAGTTGCTCGTATTACTCGAATGGATGATCTTTTTCCCATTCGGAAAGGTCCCAGAAATCGCTGCTTTCCTGATCGGGTTTATCATCCGTCCATCCCATGTATTCCATGAGATAAGCCTTCTGTTGAGCCTCATTCATGCCCTTCATGGCTTTCCGTATCTCTTTATCCATACGGTGGATATCGAGGAAGTCATAGGGCTCGGAGCCTGTGAGGCAAAGATACCTTGAAGGCGGCATCTCGCGCGGACTGTGTCCGGCAATGACCCATTTGCGCAGGAGTGTCTTTTCATAGTAGGTCATCGGAACCTCCTGCTCATAACGTTCAAGCTCCATTGCATTGCTGTAAGCTATGTCATCCGGTGTGAATACATACCCTTCCGGATCCGCGCAAAAGGACTCATAATCAAAGCAGTAGTCTGCCGGATATAGATCATGTACATTGAAAACTTTATTTCTCGCCATTGTTACCAACCTCCTCAGTATTGATCCTGCCCCATGCTTCATTGATGCTCGATTCCCTGAGACGGTTATTCCCTCCAGGAAAGAGAATGAGTTCTACGTGATGCGTCAGGCGTCCGATGAGTGCCGTGGTCATCCGTTCGTCGTACAGAACATTTACCCACTGTGAAAACTCCAGATTCGTGTTGAGGATCACTGACTTCTGCTCATGGATCTCGGACAGGTAGTCAAACAAGAGCTGAGCTCCGATGCGGTCATAAGGCACATATCCGAACTCATCAAGTATCAGGATCTGAGCCGCATTAAGCTTTTTCTTCAACGCTGTGAGGTTTCCCTTTGCCTTGCTTTCAGAGAAGAGATTGATTAAGCCTGCGGTCCGGTAAAATTTTACCGGGATTTCCTCATTACATGCGGAAATCCCTACCAGCGTTGAAAGCATCGTCTTTCCGGTTCCGGTACTGCCGTAGAAGATGAGGTTTTCTCCCTTGTGGTAGAAATCCAATCCCAGCAGGGAGTCCAGAGAAACACCGGAAGGAAAATCAATCTCATCGGTTCTGAACTGTTCAGGCGTATACATCTTTGGAAATCCGGCAGTATTAAGGAGCTTGGTCTTGCGCCGCTCGGTTCTGTATGTGACTTCGTTGCTCAAAAGGTTGTAAAGGTATTCCTGGTTTGTCTCTCCTTTCTGGGACATAGCCCTTTCTGCGAAGTTTGCTGATATTTTAAGCTGCTTGCAGCACAGTGCGATGGATTCCTTAAGGTCAGCCATTAGATGCACCTCCCTTCGCAAGGACAGCATCTAGGGCAGCGAGCTCGGAAGGGAACATGATCACCTTCATTTTCGGAATCGATTCAGAAGGTTCCATCGGCGGCAGTGGCGGAACATCCATATATGTGCGACGGTAAAGGCTCATAAGACTGTCCGGATCCGTTGCCTGATGTTCTATGGCTTTGTTAACGGTAGTCAGTGCGCTTTCAAATCCGCTGCGCTCAGTGAGTTCTGCAAGAACCTTGAGGATCTTGCTGCGGCTCTTGCTTTCGCACCCGTCCATATACATCCGCATGGATTCCGGCATCATGTCATAGATGCCGCTGTTCTTCAGGGAACGGGGCTTACGGGCTATATAGCGGAGATACGGGATCCAGTCCATACTTTCGTGCTCATCACCATACAGCCTGCGGTGCCTGACGACTTCGTGGAGGTCACTGTCCATAACGATCACTTCCGCGGAGGTGATGTGCAGCCGCACAGTTTCCTCGCAGAAGGCAGGAGAGGCTGAATAACGGTGCTTACCGGCATCAAGGGTGAACTTGCCGTACTTATCCGTTCTGGCAGTCGTGTAGAGCGAGGCATCGAACGGAACGGTAGGAAGTGGCAGAAGCGCTGCTTTATCCTCCGCAAACAGTTCGGAAATAAAACGGTCATCCTCGTCATCGTAGTGCTCCCGCTCCATGTCTTTGTCACAGGCTGCAAGAAGCTCTTTGTTCTTTGCAGGCAGTGCCTCAAAGCTCGGAACCGGGACAAGCTCATTGCGGCGCAGATATCCAACTTTGTTCTCAACATTGCCCTTTTCCCAACCGGATTCAGGGTTCATAAAGATCGGCTTGAAGCGATAGTGCTCGCAGAACCTCTGGAAGCGTTCAGTAACCTCGCGACCTCCGCCTTTGATGATATCGGTAACGATGGTCCTGGTATTGTCAAACCAGATCTCCGTCGGGACACCGCCGATGTGCTCAAACATCGTTACCAATCCCTCCAGCAGGCACTCCATGTTCTCGCCGTAGTTCAGTTGGAGATAGCCGCCGTTGCTATAGGGGAAGCTGAGAACAAGGTACTTTGCTTCATGGTGGAGTTTGCCGTTCTCATAGAAATCGGCGTATCCGAAGTCGGCCTGTGCCTCGCCGGGATGATGCTCGAGGGGGAGATAGCCTTCCTTCTGCTTAAGGCGGAGCTCCTCCTTCTTCTCAGCTACATAGGCAGCCGTAAGACGGTATGAGCAGTTATAACCCTTTACTTCGTCCTTAAGTCGTTTGTGGACTCTTTTAGCAGTATGGCGCTGCTTGCGGGGAGCCTTCTTGTCCTCTGTGAGCCATTTGTCAATGATCGGCTTGAACAGGTCAAGCTTAGAGGAATGCACTTCCCCATCCGGGCTGGGAGGTGCCTCGTTAAAGTCCTCCATGTCCACATATTTGCGGACTGTGCGCCAGTCAAGCTTTTCCATGCTGGCGATTTCTGTCAGAGACTTGTCTTGCCCATAGTACAGATCTCTGATACGATGGATCTGATCCATTGATGTCATACCTCTTTCCTCCTTGTCGTATTGATTAGCACAACACTTCAAGGATATAGAATTGTCAGTATGTCAGCAATGGATCTTTTGCACCCGACTCGGGGGCTACCGATCAGACTGGCGCCACCCCTTTCCTGGGATGCTTCAGAAAGCTTTGCAACAACCTACAAAATGTAGTTGCAATCACCTACATTTTTACTTTGCAACAACCTACATTTCAGGTCTGCAACTTTCTACATTTTTATTTTACAATAAACATCTGTATTGCTGAAATGATTAAAGGTAAGCGCTTTATAAAATACCGGCTACACCAAACGACTGTAACTGTAATCCGATAGGATAGCATGCAGAGTCTGTTTAGTGTAGCTGGTATTTTATAAAGCGCTTACGTAAAATAGGGCATTTTCGGCAAATTTATATGTTACAAGCAGACACTAATTATACTGATTTCGACGTGCGTTTTCAATATAAAACACAAATATTAGTGGAATTAGTGCAAATTCAAGACCTCTATATTAGTGCTTTATATTCTCCGCTGACTGTTTGGTATTTGCTTTTAGTATGGAAAATGGAGCGGATCTCCTTGAAAATCCGCTCCAAAACAGCATTTGTTATATTATTTGTGGGATAAAAAGAGACAAACAGGCTTGTTTTAGCTTGTTTGTCTCTTTTGTCTATGGTGTACGAAAAAGATAGATTTGCGTTTTTATAGATGGATTCGAACTCTCGAAAAACATTCCTCAGTATTATATTTTGAGAAAAGATTTCAGCTCTTTTAGTTCTATTTTATCACCAAAAATCACTGCTCTGCATGCTTCCAATGCATACTTTCGATTAATTCTTTTAGTAACATAAACATATCCTCTCCACTTGTATGCATTAAAACTAGAAGCCCACTGCTCGAGCTTAACAAAATCGTTAATTGACATTAACTTGCCATCTCTGCCAAGCACGTTTTTTTCACCTGGCGTTCCGTAAGAAACTACTGACGGGAAAACAAAATAAATATCAAAAACATCAAAATCTACTTTTAATCTATGTTTTTCGTATACTCTAATCAATTCATCATATATGCTCTTTCGGATTTTCAAAACATCATTAAAAGTAGTGCCTTCAAATCGTGACATAAAGCCCGCAATATATCTCTCATTAGACCTTGTATAATACGAAATCATGTTATTAATGTCAGCATCCAACATCTTCAAATCATAATTGGTATCATTTCGTATTTTGCATAACAAGTTTTCCAGTTCTACTTCTTTTCCTTGATCGCTTAATACTATATTTTGTACAATGCTTTGGCTCACCTCTAAACATCTCTTAGGCAAAGTTCGGTTTCGAATATTATTCGCTAATTGTTCCAAGTTAATGTTACCGTATGCTGGAAATGGCTTTTTATCTCCTTGTTCTTTCGACAGGCTTAATAATGCACTTTCATCAATACTCAAAAAATCTGCATATGTGTTGATTAGATCGAGTTTTAACAAAGCCTGTGCATAATCTTTAATGATATCTTCAGTTATAAGCACTTTTTGATGATAATAGATGTAACTGAATAACATTATTTTACAAAATGTTAGTTCTTCAATAGCTGTAACGCCATTAGCTTGTATCACTAATCTATGTTCTATCTTTCCATCAATTGACAATGTATGTACTTTAATTTTAGTAAACAGACGTTCAATATCAAAATCCAGCGCCAATCCAGCCGTATAACTATCTCTCTTAATGTAATCTAATTTATCTACATCAAAAGGCCCGTTAATGATTGACGTTTGATAACTATCAATTGTATCCCCATCGGTAATACTTACACCAATAATTATTTTCCCAACATCTTCGAGTAGCTTGTCCAAATTTGCTTTATTGGGATAATTTACTTCATGTAAAAAGAAGCTTTTAAACGCAGCAGAGTTTACAATAATTAAAGATAATATCTCATGGGGTTTTGGCTTCACTCCTAAAATGTCTTTAATATCTTTTCGCAATTCGGCAAAGTCCTTCAGATTTCCATAAATCGATTCAGACAAATGTGAGTAAAAACAGTGCCCAACATCGTGCATTATAGCAGCGAGCACAAGTTTGTTTTTGATGTCTTGATTTATATTAAAATTATTGCAGTTTACATTTATCCTATCCACTAAACGTTTTGCAGCCGCTGCAACTCCTAAAGTATGTTCAAAACGAGAGTGTCTTGCAGCAGGATAGGTCAAAACAGCTAGTCCAACTTGACTTATATTGCGTAAACGCTGAATTAGTGGGGAGTCTATTATCTGCATCTCCCATTCGCTGTATTCAGTTGATCCCCATATGGGGTCATGAATAGTTTTAGCTTCGATACCACTTGTACTATACCCGCTCAATTTTGTCCGCACAAAATTGTTCACATCATCTGATATTTCTATATAGCTCTTTTTGTCTTTAAGTTCAGTCATTATTAAAACGCCTCGCTTATTTCATCTGCAGCTGTAACAAATTGTCCATCAAAAGAATTTATAAAGTTTTCTGCTTCTTCACGGCTTATATAAATAACTATTTTTTCATATGCTGGATTTAGTTTGCCTATTGCACCATATGTCTGCAGCTTACTCAGGCTATCTTCTACATCAACCGAAGTAATTGTGTCCAAATGGTTTTTAAATGCAATATCTTCAAATAGCAGGTGTGTATCCTCATTATTTCTATAATTGTAGAGGATTGGCACTAACGTGTCTTGACGCAATACTGTTTTTCCTTTTTTTACAAGTTCTGAGAAAATTAAGAGTATGCTTTCGTATGCTGTTATTTTAGGTCTTATAGATTCCTTGTTCATAACTTCATATACCTGCCTTTATTTTTGTTCCTATAGGTTTTATTATATGCACCACAATAACGCACAAATGCATAATAAATTATACTCTACTTTATTATTTCCATCAAGATATTTTTATGAAAAAAATACATTTTTTCTGTGATGTCAATTGATGTGAGCCACTTTCCTGAAAAAAATATAGAACTTCGATACAGTATCGCATTTGGTGGGCTTTCCTGAGTCCCGAAGTTTAGTATAGCACAAATCATCCGCAAACCCTTGTGGAATGCGGAAATTTTTTGTCAATATTTTGTATTTTCCGCCTGGCTTATCTGGGCTTATATGATATAATAATTAGTCAAGGAGGATTCAGCCATATGTATCTATATAAGCAAAAACGCCAAAACGGAGACATCTACCTTTCCATCAAGGAGAAATATTATATCCCCCAAGTAGGAACCCGAGAAAAAACCGTTGAGAGTATTGGCCTATTAAGCGAATTAAAGAAAAAGCATGATGACCCAATAGGCTACTATGATCAGTATGCAAAAAAGCTTACAGAAGAAAAGAATGCTGAGAGGCACCAGGTGGTTGAAATCGACAAGGGTGAGGAACTTGCAGTTGGTACCAACGATAACCGCAACGTTGGTTATGGTGTTTTCAAGACTCTATACAAGATGCTTGACCTTGATAAGTTCTGGAACTGGAAAACCAGAGAGAAAAAGACCAAGTTCAGCACGGACCAGATCTTCCGACTGCTGACATTCTCCAGGGCGCTTAGCCCCGGTTCAAAGAGATATACTCTCGAGAACAAGGACTTCTTTTTTGAACCGTTCAATGGTTTTTCTCTGGATGATATCTATCATGCTCTGGATATCATAGCTGCCAATCAGGATGACCTGCAGAAGTGGGTTTTTGATCACTCAAAAAAGATATGTGAAAGAGATATCTCAACTTCATACTTTGACTGCACCAACTACTACTTCGACATCGGACGCCCCGATGTGGATGCTCTTGATGAAAAAGGTAACCCTGTGGATGCAGATGGGAATCCTGCTCCTGCTAAATACCGTAAGCGCGGGCCGGAGAAAAACCATCGGCCTGATCCTATAGTGGAGATGGGTCTGATGATGGATGCAAACGGCATTCCTGTTGCCTACGACCTGTTTCCCGGAAACGAATCAGAAAAGGTACACATGCGCCCCATCATTGAGCGCATTAAGAGAGAGTACGATGACTGCCGCATCATCTTTGTTGCTGACAGAGGGCTTAACACTTCAGACAACATCTACTGGCTTAACGGAGACAACAAGGCAGACGTAAATGAACGGGACGGATACGTATATGGCCAGACGATCCGCGGGGCAGATGCGGAGTTTAAGGAGTGGGTATTAAAGGGGGGCTATAGGACTGATGTCATATATGATGATGGCGAAAAGATAACCTTCAAGCATAAATCCCGAATTTACCCAAAAGAACTGCATGTAAATGTCACAAAGCCAGGCAGTAAGAAGCCGGCCAAACGCACTGTGAAAGTAGATCAGAAACAGATGGTGTATTATTCTGAAAAATATGCCAAAAAGCAGAAAGCCGACCGGGACGCAATGATCGCCCGCGCAAACGACCTTATAAAATACCCAAAAAAATATGACAGGGTTACGTCAAAAGGAAGTGCTTCATACGTAAAGAACATCGCCTTTGATAAATCTACCGGCGAGATAATAGAAGGCCGAAGCCTTGAACTTGATATAGAAAAGATCCGGGAGGAAGAGAAATACGATGGCTACTATTCCATCGTAACAAGCGAGCTCAAAATGGCAGATGAGGAAATGAGACGTGTTTACCGCGGGCTTGCAAAGATCGAGGATTCCTTCAAGATAACAAAAACCTTTTTTGAATCACGGCAGGTATATGTGAGAACTAATGATCACATAGATGCCCACTTTGCAACGTGTTTCCTTGCCCTTGTTTTAGAACGGCTTCTTGAACACAAGCTTGACCATAAATACCCAACAGGCCAGATCATAGACTCGATCAAAAAATACAACTGTACGCACCTTGACGCAAACAACTGGCAGTTCACGTACTACGACGAGGTGATCGACGCCTGTGGAAAGGCTCTTGATATTGAGCTAAAAAAGAAATATAGAACACAACAGGAAATACAAAGGCTTCTTCGATACTGAACATGTGCGCCGGCGCGAAATCTTAATTCAAAGGTTCGCCGTAAGGCGAAGGTTCCAAGTCAGAAGGATGCCGGCAGAAAAAAATATTCGTCTTCACCCCCAAGAGGCTAATAAGCCATACAGAAGAATCAGCACAATCACTTACCGTTACTGGGATTGCGCCGGTTTTGCTTCAAAACTTGAGATTATATGGAAAAGAACAACCGGGATGATTACATGCTCCAGATGTTCCATGATGAGCAGCGTCAGGCAACCTTAGACCTTTGGGGAAATGATATTGGAGAGCGGTATTATTAGGAGTGCCAAAGAGATGGTATCAGAAGGGATTGACCATTTTACAACTCCTTATCTGTAGCTATTCCAGCATCGACCAGGGCTTATGTAACTGTTTCAGATGTTAATGAGTATGATACCCCCTCCGCCCCTACCTGCCCCTTGTAAGATACCCACTCCAATGCTAATTTATTAAGCGCACCTGGATTTACCGGGTGCGCTTTTTCATTGGTTGTAATGCCTCCGGGGGTCTCAGGGCACTCCCTGACAAGATCATTTTGCTGTAAAGCAAAATGCATATCTTGCAAAAATATAGCAGGAGAAGGGGGTATAGGCGATGACGGCAGACAAAAGTGATGACGATTGAACTGAAAGTACTGAAATCACGGGCTTTCAAGGCGTCATCAGTAGTGATGACGATAGTAAAAAGGGAGATCAACAAATATGGGAGAAAGATCGAACAGGGAAAGTAGTATAGAGAAAGCCTCAGCGTCGAAGCATCAACTGAAGGTGAATGATCAGGATTATATAAAGATCAAGGCCTTTATCTCAGAATACGATATCGGGACGAACTCGGATTTTCTTCATATGGTAGCGGAGAATCTGGATCTGCTGCGTCCGGCATTTGAGAGTGATGACGGTGATCCTGATAATGCTGTCTCCGCCCCTGTTGCAGTTTCGACCGATGACGATGACGCTTCGGGTTTCCCCTCCCTTCTCCCCACTGCCTCCTGGAGTCTAGAAGATAGAAAGCGATTCCTCGATATCATCACACGAGACCGGGACGAATACGGCTACACGGCGCCACTTTACATCAAAAGAGCCTTTGATGAGCAGAAACTGATCCCATACGACTACAACGGAGATCCAAAGATCAAGACGAAGTTCGGCTATTACACGCACCGTTTCCTCGACGAGCATCCGTATCTGATCGCGCCGGATTGGTTTTGTTGGCAGGCTGAAAAGGAGCAGCTTCACCCGGTGATCTTCCCGGAGATGGACGATCCGGAAACTGACAAAAAGGTCCTTCTCGAATTTTTCAAGGATCCGGTCATAGGAACATTGCTTTTTAGAAAGGCCCAGATAGAAGATGAAAAAAGACGAAAAGAAAAGCAGGATGGTGAATTTCCGCCTGAGCGAGATGGAATACGAATCATTCAAAAATAATGTGGCTGCGACCTGCGGCTCTGACAACGGCGCGGTATCCCGTTATCTTCGGGAGAGGATCTTCGCGGAAACCTACGATATCAGGCTGTTGCGAAGCCTTTGCGCCTGTCTGGCTGAAATGAAGGCAAAGCTTGATCACGAGCTAAAGACTGCGGCAGCATCAGGAGAGACATCAGCGCTTCAAAGGTTCCTTGAGGACAATGTCAATTATCTTTCCATCTTCCAGGAAAAGCTTTCAAGAGCGATCAATAATTCCCCCAAGGAGTCCCCATGGCTATCACAAAAATAACCAATATCAAAGAAAATCTCTCCGGCCACAGCGCCCGCTCCGCCCACCTCAAAAACGCACTTGTATATATCATGAACAAGGACAAGACAGACAACGGCCTTCTAATCGGAAGCAACTGCGGCTCTGATCCAAAAGAGTGTTATGACAGGATGATGGAGACCAAAAGGTTCTACGGCAAGGAGAATGGCCGGCAGGGATATCATGTTGTGATTTCTTTCAAGCCGCACGAGGGCACAAAGGAAATTGCATACAATATCGGCCGGGAGTTCTGCGAGCGCTTTTTTGGAAATGATTTCGAATACGCCTTCGCAGTCCACAACGACCGCGCCCACCTGCATATCCACATTATCTTCAATTCCGTGAACCGGAATGACAGCTACAAATATCGCTACAATCGCGGCGATTGGGAAAAAAAGATGCAGCCCGTCACGGACGACCTCTGCAGGAAGTACGGCCTCTCAGTCCTTGAATACGACAAGGCCGCTCCCCGCGTTGGCGAAGACTACGCGAAGCATATGGCCGCAAAGGAAGGCCGCCTTACCTGGTCAGAGATTATACGGCGTGATATCGACTTCGCGATCAGCATCTCCTCCGGTGAGAAGGAATTCTTTGATAAGATGCGCTCTATGGGCTACAGGATCAGGATCGGCAATTCCCGTGATCACAGTGAATATGTAGCCTACACTGCCCCCGGAGAGTCGCGGCGGGACCGTGACCGGACCCACCGCGACTACAGGCTTGGAGACGGCTACAGGATCAAAGACATCCGTCTCCGCCTCCGTGAAGAAAAAAAGATAATGCCGCCGCCATCGCCTTTCTCAGAAGAAAAGATAATGGAGGATCTCCGGTTCGAAAAAACCGGTGGAAAAATCACGATCTTCCAGATACGCTTTCTCCGCCGCCGCTATATCCTTGACAATTTTCATTTCCTCGACCTTGCGGAGAGGGAGCAGGCTGCAGTCAGGCGAGACCTTCTTCGTCTCGATGAGCTTACGAAGCAATGCGATTATATTCTTTCACGCGATATCGGATCGAGGGAAGCCGCTGAAAAAAGGCTTCTTGAGGTAAAGGAAATGATCCGCCGTGAAAAAGCAGCATTATCGAAAGACAAAGCAAATCTCAAAGAGCTTTTGGAAGAAAAGCGTCTCCTTTTGCATATCATAAAGGACAGCGGGGAGCTGATCTACGCCGACGACATTCCTTTCCGGGATGATCTCAATTTCAAAAAGGCGCTTTCAGGCATCGCTCCTGAAGAAAAAGAACAGTATAAAGGCTCACAAAACTTGAAAGGCAGGGTGATCACAAATTGATGGATCAGAAAAAATTAATCTCAATGCTTGAGACGATCGCAGAGGACTTCGGGATCCCATCAGAAAGACTGTCCGCGATCAAGGGATCAGATGACGGATCCCTTGCGAAAGCTTATCTTCTATGCTTCCTTTCAGGATATAAGTGGGAGGAGCTGCCGAAAGAGGGGAGCAGTAGCGCATCTTCCGTAATGTCCTGGTACACAAAAAAGCTGGCAGAAAGCCTTTTTGAATCAGAACTGCCTTTCAGGGAGCTGCATACCATCGCAGCTCAAATCACTGATCTGATTGGTGAATTTGAAAAAGCAGTTTCAAAGCTCAAAAAGACCCGTGAAACCGGTAGATTCAGCTTCAGAAAAGGCGGGAAAATAATGCCCGATCCTGTGGTTCGGCAGCAGACCTATGACATTATCCTTGCGGATTATCTCAACAACCCGAAATTCACGAGTGAAGCGAAACAGCTGATATTTGAAGGCTGGGAGGCTGATGACCCGCTGTCTACGATTAGGAACTACGCACAGCCGGAGTTTGATGTTGATTTTATGAAGAAGGTCCGTGAAGCCCTTCTGAAGAGGCCGAAATGAAGAGTAAGGGGGATATGGTCACAAAGAAGACCCTGCCCTGGTCGGTCTACATTATCTTTCTGGTCGTATTTGAGGTGGCAGGGCTTTATTTTTCTGCATGTTTCCTTTATGACAATGTTGACATTAGAAATTTTAGTGAATTGATAATAAAGGGCTGCACAGAGAATTGCTTCCTTCCCTGGCGGTTATGGAACCCGATGACGCCGAAATGTATGGGGATAGCGCTGATGGGCTGGATATTATTATCCTCATATATGGTAAACCACTTCAGGAACTGGCAGTCGGGGATGGAGCACGGGGCTGAGGATTGGGGGGATCCATATGAGATCACGAAGCGCCGCGCGAACAGAGACGAGGCAAAAAACCGCATATTGTCGAGGAATGTCCGCCTAGATACTGTTGGCGACCGCCGCCCCTCCAACAACAATATGCTCGTGATCGGATCCTCCGGTACCTACAAGACGACCTCGATAGTCACGCCCAACCTTCTCCTTGCAAATGAGAATTATATCGTCCTTGATGTAAAGGGCGAGCTTTCCTACAAGTACGGACTTTTTCTGAAAAGCCGCGGCTACACGATCAGAGTCCTTGACCTGAAGGAGCAGGGGCGGTCTGACTGCTACAACCCGTTTGAATATATCGAAAACGAAAATGATCTCATCAAGCTGATCGCCAATATCCAGGATGCCTGCACGCCTCCGGATTCAATGTCGTCGGATCCCTTCTGGCGGCAGGGGGCGGGGCTTTATCTCCAGTCGGTTTTTTATTATGAATGGTGCGTGAGCAAAAAGGAGGGGAGAAAGGGGAATTTCAACAATGTCCTTTCGCTCCTCAATGAAGAAACGATCCCTGATCTTTCCGCTGAAAGCGTGGAGGGGAGGCCGCAGCCCTCTGTCCTTGAGACAAAAATGAGAAGGCTTGAAAAAGAGGAAGTCCCTGAAAATCCTGCTGTCCGTGATTACCGGAAGCTGAAGGAAGGCGCTGCAGAGACGGTCCGCTCTATCGTGATCATCATAAACGCGATGCTGAAGCTATGCCAGACAGAGGGTTTGAAACGCATCTTTTCAAAGGATGAGCTCCGCCTTCGCGAATTTGCCACCGGAGTCGGCGGAAGTGTGGAAAAGCCCAATCTTTCCGGAAAGATAGCATTATTCATAGTCGTAAATGACGAGGACGATTCCTTCAATTTCATCGCGTCAATGGTCTACACACAGGCACTTGAGATACTGTCGCGGATGGCGGATACGGATTTCAAGGACCGGGGCGGATCGCTGCCGATACCTCTGACCTTCTGGATGGATGAATTCTATGCCGGAGCCCGTCCCCACGATACTGAAAAGATAATGGGCGTGATCCGTTCCCGGAATATCTCAATGGTGCCGATCCTCCAGTCAGTCGCCCAGCTGAAGGCCCTTTTCAAAACAGAAAAATGGGAAGTGATAATGGACAATTGCCCAACCCTTGTGTTTCTTGGCGCTGGAACAGGCGCGATCGAGACGCACAAATATATCTCGGAACTTCTTGGGAGCATGACAATCGACACGATAGGAGACGGCCGCCACGGCAGACAGTGGAACGCCAATTTCGGCAAGGCAGGAGCGCCGCTGATGACACCCCAGCAGGTGAAGAGGATGGACCGGAAGCACTGCATTATCTTTACGGAAGAGGAGAGGCCGGTCTACGACAGGAAGGCGCTGCCATGGGAGGACAATAGGTATTACAATGAAGCCATGGCGCTGAACCAAAAAAGCCCGGACAAGGGCTATGTCCATCCCATCGAAGTCCTCACATCTGAAGCCGGCGAGACTGTTTCCATAAGGACTGACAGGCACTCCGTGATCGAAAGCTCAGATATCCCGCCCGGCGCAAAGATAATGAATTTGACCGACAAAGACATCGCAAATATGAACCTGAACGCGGATCCCGCCACTGCATTACTATCAAAACTGAAGGCTTTCAAGGCAGTATCAAGGCAAAACCAAAGCAGAATCAGGGAGATCACTCTGCCCCGTGACCGGGACCTCTCCGGTGATCTTTTTGTTGTGATGAGCAGGTACTACAGCGATCTATCAAATGAGGAGAGGTCTTTTCTTATCGAGAAGCTTGAAGAGGGTTGGAATGAAGACAGGGTTAAAGCGTTTCTTGGGATGACATATAATGAGATGAAAAATGCGGCAGGATCATCGTTATCAAAAGCTCATGCAACTTCGGCTCAAATTGCACCGAAGTTAAAATCATCATAATGTGGCATTAACAATAATCATCGCTAAATATTGTGGTTTTCCTGTTGCATTATTGGATAAGCCGTATTACAATGCTTTCAAACACAGGGCGATCACACACCTGTTTCATATAGATCACACCAGATTATTGGAAAAATGATTAAGGGGAAAACCAAATGGATGAAGAAAAGACCATAGCCACAGAAATGCTGAAGCCGGCAGTAGCAGACGAAAAGAAGGCTACCGAGAAGAAAGCGCCCAAGAAGAAGGCTTCCGTGAAAAAGAAAACAGCTGCAAAGAAAACAGCCAAGAAGACACCGGCGAAGAAAGCCGCTTCAAAGAGGACTACCACAAAGAAGGCAACTGCAAAAACAGCAGCGACAAAGAAGACAACGGCAAAAGCATCCGCGTCAAAGCCCGAGCCCGCTTCAAAGAGATCCGCAGGAAGACCCAAGACTACAGCAGCAAAGAGTATCGAAAAGAAGACTGCTGCAAAGAAAACTACCGCGAAGAGAACCGCCGCTGCAAAGACAGCAACTAAGCGCATTTCAACACGTTCTGCTTCGTCAGGTAGCAATAATGATCTCGTAAAGGCTATCAACGAGCTCACAAAGACCCTTGCCCCAATCGCGAAGGTGGCAGAGAAGCTGAAATAAGTTCTGAAAAGTCAATCAAGCTCAAAAAAACACTTCAAATAATCTTTTGATTACGAAGAGTAATTGGGGCTGTCGCTTTAGATGATTAATTCATCAGGGCAAAGCCCCTTTTTTCATGAGCTGAAATAGCCTTTTTTAGACAATAAAGGAAGGTCGTTTAAAAAAGAGTGTACTTGAATACGCCAATTATTTTATTGGCAGTCTGTTTCGGATTCAGATTTTGAAAGTCAAATTTTTATGATGCTTTTTTTAGTCCAAACAGATGTGTCCCCGTTCGCCCTGACATGATCTTGTGATGTAGTTTGTTGATATCAAACCCTATTACCAGCAGCGTGCTCTGGGCCAGAACATTTTCCTTTCCACGATACAGGTATCTTCTGAAGTTCATGTCCTCTTTTACGTTAGCAAAGGACCCTTCTGTCTGTATGCTTCGGTTCATCCTTAACTGTGTCCCAAAGTCTCCGGTTATCCGTTCAAGACATTCAACGCGTTTTTCTTCCAGTTTTCTTGATACGGCCAGTTTTTTATTTCTGTCACTAAAAGCTGTCTTGCAGTTGTTGCCCTTTATGCACCCCTTTTTGTAAGGACAGTTATGACAGTTTTCGCACTCATATATTGTGACTTTGCGTTCATATCCTGTAGCAGTTTTTTTGTTTTTGTTGATACAGCCGATAGTTTCTTTCCGTTTCTGCATACATAGGTATTTGATTCCGGATCATAATCCATGTTTTCCCGGCGGCTTATGTCGTTCTTAAATTTTCTTGTTTTGGACAATTCATAGTTTTGCGGTTTTATGTATCCGATCTGTCCGTTTCGTTCCAGAAAAACATAATTCTCTTCACTTTCATAACCGGCATCGGCAACGATGTTCTTATACTTGAACAGGGTGTATCTTTCCATGTCCTTCAGAAACGGGATGAGTGTCAGCGTATCAGTTGGATTTTGATATATGCCAAGCCATGTGACATACTCTGAATCGACACCATGCTGAAGGTTATATGCCGGTTTGAGCTGCCCGTTCAGCATTGCATCTTCTTTCATTCTCATAAAAGTTGCGTCGGTATCCGTTTTTGCGTAACTGTTCCTTTTTCCGCAGATTCTGATTTTTTCCTTATACTCCTTAATCTTGGCGATGTATCCTTCCAGGGTTTCAATGGAACGCTGGAGCGCATGTTTCCTTTTCCCTGTCCCATATACAAACTCTATTCCCTCTTCTTTCTTTAGCTTGTAAAGCGCCTTTCTGAGCCTTTTTAATGTATGCTGAGTTATCTGTTCCTCGTAGACGGCCTTTATTCCATAGAGTTCTTCGCACTCCGCGCAGAAGGCAGATATCTTCTCCCCAAGTTTGGCCATGTTTTTGGATACGGTTTTCTTCCAGACAAAAGAATATTTGTTAGCGACTGATTCAATCTTGGTACCATCAATAAAGATGTTCTCACCTGAGACCTCGCCAAGATCAAGAAGCATTGTCCCAACTTTTGACATTATCTGTCTTGAACACTGTGACAAGTGCATCGATATGAATCTTGCTATTGTGGAATGGTCCGGGGCTTTAGCGCCATCAAGAAGGAACATAAAGTTAATATCCCTTCTGCATGAGGATTCGATATCACGGCTCGAGTAGATCCTGTTCATAGCGGCATAGATCATTATCTTTAGCATATGACGCGGCGAAGCCTGATTATTTCTGATCCTGTCATAAGTGGCATAAAGGTCAGAAAGGTCCATTTCCTCCACGAAGGCGCTTAACAGGCGTACCGGGTCGTCAGATGGGATAGAAATCTCTATGTCAAATGGAAGTTTGATTTGATGATACAGGGAAGAAATAGTATAATCTCCCTGTAAAATTTTATTTAGTTGCATAAATATATTTTACAACAAAAACCGTACTTTTCGAAGTGCGGTTTTTGAGTTTTTTGACAAAAAATTGAGGCTGCCACACGTTTTAGTGCGACAGCCCCCTGTTTAGGCTTACTACAATCGCATCCTTTTTTCGCATTTGTTCGCCTTGCTTCCGCAAGAAACAGCACTTATATCGCAAAAGGAATCAATGCACTCACAAAAACACATGCCCCGATCGCAAAGGTGGCGGAGAAGCTCAAATTAGTTCTGAAAAATTTTTGAAGGTAGTGTAAAATGGTGTATGGGAGGAAGTCCCATACGTTGTTTTTTGTCGGAAAAATGCGGACATGGGTGCAAGTCCTGAATATTGGAGAGCATATTATGGTACAATGACAGTATTATAGTACTAAGAAAGAGCAGAAATAGTATACCGTACCTTATAGGTGTACTAATAATGGAATAGAAGGGATTATTATGCCGACACTGGAATGGATGGCGCATATACGCTGGAAAAGTTTGTAGAAGTGATGAAAGAAATATGAGTAAGAAGCGATGAACAAGAATCGAGGGGCGTAAATGCTAATCAGTACAGACCGTCCAATAAACAATGTGGATGAGGATTTGCTCGGAAGGGCATCTTTTTCGAGACATTTAGGAGAGGCTATATATAACTATAAAGGAAAAGATAGTCTTGTTGTTGCGATTTATGGAAAATGGGGAACTGGAAAGACTTCAGTAGCCAATATGGCTTTACAGAAGATAGAAGAATTAGCGGTAAACGATGAAAAAAAACCAATAATAATTAGATTTGCCCCTTGGAATTATTCAGATAAAGACAATCTGATAGGTCAGTTCTTCTCTTCTTTGAAAGCTAAAATAGATTCAGAAAGTACTAAAGAGTTTAAGAAAATAATCGGTAAGGCGTTAAGGGATTATTCAGACATTTTTGAATTTGCATCTTTAATTCCTGTGGTTGGAGGTCCTTTAGCTTCGCTACTAAAAAATAACTTGAAGGCAAAAGGAAAAGAATTAGCAAAACCAGTTGATTTAGACACAATTAAAAATCGACTCGAGAATGCATTACAGGAAGCTGATCAGAAGATAGTGATTCTTGTTGATGATATTGACCGACTCTCAAATTCACAAATTAGGGATATTTTTCAGCTTGTCAAGCAGGTTGGGGATTTACCGAATATCGTATATCTACTCGCAATGGAGAGGGAGGTTGTATGTAGAGCCCTGGCTGAAGTTCATAGCACGGATGGCAACGAATATTTAGAAAAAATAGTTCAAATACCATTTGAGATTCCGGAGATAAATAAAACAAAACTATATGAAACATTCTTCGTTAAGCTGAAGGCTGAAATTGATGAATTATCTTGTAATACACAATTGAATCAACCGTATTGGGACAGAGTTTTTGAGAACTGTATATCTCCATATTTGCATACTTTAAGGGATGTTAATCGTATCATCAATACCTTTCAGTTTAAATATAGTATTTTGTATGAGGAAACGTCACTTGAGGATATGCTTGCATTAACCACACTTGAAGTTATGGAACCTTCGCTGTATAAATGGATAGCAGAAAACAAAGATGCAGTATGCGGTGGAGCAATGCACAGTTTTATGTCTAATTATAAAGAATCTGGCGAGTATAAAAGACAATATGAGGAAGATTTCCGGCGATTAGGGTTGGATCCTGAAAAAGCGAAAAGAAACATAGCGACCATTTTCCCAGTGTTTGCAGATGACATAGGTTTTCAGTTTTACGAAGTTATTCCCATAAATGCTAGACAGGATATGCGAGCAGCACAACCCGAACGGTTTGATTTATATTTTATGTTTAATATGGAGATGGTTAAAGTCCCTCGCTCGGTTGTTAATAGCTGTGTATTTTCATTAGGTGAAAAAGAATTAAAACAAAGACTATTGGATATTAATAATGAGGGGAATATTATTTACTGTTTAGGTGAAATCAAATCTATGATCAATAGTATTCCTAATGACCGACTAATTATTCTTTCATCTGTACTCTTGGATATTGCAAGTATTATAGAAGGCGAGACAAGTGGTGTAATATTTGCGACTTCGCCCAGTGAAATGGCAAGATATTATGCAGAGCTATTAATTGCAAGAGTAGAGAACCAGAAGGACCGATATGATATACTTCACAAAGCCGTGCAGGCTGCTGGAAAAAAATCGTTGGGATCAATAGCTCAAGTAATCAGAAGAATCGAGCGAGTTTTCGACCAGGTTGCAGATGGAGCCAAAAGGGAAGAGGACCAGATAGTAAGCACTGACCAGCTCGATGGATTAGAGAAACTCTTCCTAAATAAAGTAAAAGAGCCTGAAATGATAGATAATATGATAGAAACAGAAGATTTTCTTTATACATATTCCTTATGGGAAGAGTTGGATAAAGGAAGCGCGAATAACTATCTGAGAAATGGGTTTAAAGATATAGTATTTAAACTGAAGTTTTTGTGCAAGTTTGCAAATCGTTGGAACGGATCAAAAGGGGCAGGGTGGAGTTATAATCAAACGAATTATATGGATTATTTCATCGATGATGAGATGTACAAAATAATCTTGGATTTGGATAAATCAATACTTGATCAATTTACTGAAAACGACCAGGTTAAGCTGGCGTCTTTTGTTTTGAATTTCAAGAAAGAACCTATGGATTTTGAAAACGAGCAAGCGGCAAAACTACTATTAGAAGAATGGAAAAATCGATGATAGAAAAAAAGACAAATAGACTCTTGCTATAGGGTTAAAATATCGGGATAAGATGATGAGTGTTTATGAGAAGATAAATTCAGATATAGGGGGCATTGTGTACAGTGTATCTTTAAAAAAGATGCAAGATATTCAGTAGGTGTGGTATCGTGTATGATTCTTGGAGAAACAATGAAAACCATTATAATCTACGCATCGACTCATCACGGGAATACGAAAAAGGTTGTGGATGCGATCTCGAAGGAATGTGATGTCGATCTTGTAGATGCAACCAGGGTTCATGAGAAAGCCTTGAGAGAGTATGATCTGATCGGATTCGCGTCCGGCATCTTCTTTACAAAGTTTTCAGATCAGGTGTTGAACTTTGCCAGGGTAAATCTCCCGGCGAATAAGAATGTGTTTTTCATTGCGACTGCAGGAAATCCGATGAAGGGAAACTTCAATTCCATTGCGGAAGTCGTTAAGGATAAGAAGTGCAATGAAGTCGGAAGATTCCAATGCAAGGGCTTTGATACATACGGCCCGCTTAAACTGTTCGGCGGGATCCAGAAGGGACATCCGGACGAAACGGAATTGAAAGCGGCGATCGCTTTTTTAATGGGATAACTGGAGCTTAAGGTATGAAGGATCAATATGTTGGAGATATAGGAGATTATGGAAAATATGCCCTGTTGCAGGCCTTTGCGAAAGCAGGGGTCAGAGTTGGCGTGAATTGGTATCTCACGGATAATGATGGATCCAATGACGGTAAGTTTGTTAACTATCTAAAAGAAGACCGTATGCGCTGGTATGATTCTGAGGTATTTGACGCACTCAAAAAGATTGCAAATAAGGAGAAAAAGTCTGTCAAGGATATTCAAAAGAGGGGGATTATTATTGATGCCATATTTTATGATAAGAAGATTGATGCAAGCGGATCGCCCAAAGAAAGAGATGATTTCAGAAAAGAGTGGTTTAAAGAGAGTGAATCAGTACTGGCTGATGCGGATCTGATCTTTATGGATCCGGACAATGGCCTGCTTGAAAACGGAAATGCTTCAAAACTCGGTGCAGAGAAATATATCCTGCCGGAAGAAGTGGAGAAGTACTTCAGAGCCGGACATGATGTTGTTTATTATTGTCATAAAGGGAGAAGATCATATGCTGCATGGCATGCCTATATCAGCATTATGTTTGATCGAATCCCGGATGCTAAGCCCGCCGTACTTACATATCATAAGGGTTCTCAACGCTCGTATGTATTCCTGATCCATGAGGATAATTTTAAGAAGTATAGGAAGATCATAGACATTTTTACGTCCCGGTGGATCCGCATCTTTACAGAAGAATTTACAAATAGAGGCAATGTTTCCGGAAAGGTTGAAGAAGCATTTACTATTGAGAAATCCAATGGCACCAGGGTGAGGATCAGCAAACGCGCCGATGGACAGATTGCAGTCGAGTCGAGCAGTAACAATTGTTCGATGATCATTCCGCCAGACCTTTTTTGCAGGGAGATCGGTGTTTGATTGCAGGGTAAAAAAATGAGAAAAGATGAAGAACTACTAAATTGGAATAGCATGCACTCTTCACCGAGTACGGTAGAAATTAAAAAGAACTATTTATGTACTAAGAGCATAGGGCAATTGATAGCTTTAAGAGAAAAGTGCCATGAAACAATCTTGAGAATTGAGGAATACGATAGATTCTATGATTGGAATCCTGCAGAAGAACTAGAACAGGTATATTATGGTTTTGAATATGAGGACGCATTAAATAAGGTGGGCACATTGTGTAAGATAATCGAAGCAAAGCGTCTGAGTATGCATGCTTATTATAATAGTCCGTCTAAGAAAGAAGAGTTTTACAAGTTGGTAGAAGATATTATTACGTGTATAAAAATGAAACCGGATACATCCTATGAAGGCTTAGCTGAATTGTTAGGAAAGGATGCCAAAACTATAGAAGATTATCTTATAGAAGTAGGAGTTATAGAAACAGCAGGCACAGCTGACAATTATTATTGGAAGATTAACAAACAAAAGATTCTCCATTAGCGGTGAGTCTGTATTTGTGCCTAGGATGTGTGAACAGCTCCAAGTTCAAAGCGTTATTCTATACGAAGCCGGGTATGATCCCAAGAGACAAGGTTTTTGAAATGACCGGCTTTGCTCCGGGCGGGGTATGTCCGTTTGGCGTACCGGCTGACATTCCGGTATGGCTTGATGTATCTATGAAGAGGTTTGAATATGTTCATCCTGCAGGAGGAAACGAATTTACATCCGTAAAGCTCACTCCGGAAGAGCTGGAGAAGGCTTCGGATGCCGTTGGATGGTGTGATGTTTGCAAAGGATGGGAGGAATTATCATGACTTACGAAGAAGTAGTAAAGAAAGCACAGGAGATCGTAGCAAAGGCAGATGCATCCAGGATAAAGGATCATCTTTCGATCCAGTACAACATTACCGGGGAGGGCGAGGGAGCCTTCTATATGGAATTAAAGGATGGGCGTATTGAAGTGCAGCCTTACGATTACAAGGACAGAGATATCCTTGTGACGGCTGAGGCAAGGACTATCCTTGATATGATGTCCGGAAAGCTGGATGTTGTAAACGCATATTTAACGCACAAGATCTCTGCAGAGGGAGATCTTGGTAAGGCAGGTATCCTTAAGAAGCTTATCGGCAGCGCGAAGAAAGCTGAAAAGGCTTCAGCAAAGGCTGCCAAGAAGACTGCGAAAGTGGAAAAGAAATAAGGAGAAACTGAAGATACCGGATGGAACTAATTGTTAAGCATTTTAATGAGCTTAGTACCACAGACCTTTATGAGATATTAAAGACAAGATCAGAGATCTTTGTTGTCGAACAGGATTGTGCATATCAGGATCTGGATGATAAGGATCAGGATGCGATCCATGTATTTTGCTGGAATGATTCCGGAAGGGTTTCAGGATGTCTCAGGGTATTCTGGAAAGATCATGACGAGACAGCCGGTGTAGCTCAGATAGGCAGGGTTGTTACCCTGGAGCGTGGCAAAGGGCTAGGAGGAAAACTTCTCCATGAAGGCGTAAGGATAGCCATAGAGCAGCTAAAGGCTAAGAAGATTTATCTTGAAGCCCAGGAATATGCTATAGGATATTATGCAAAAGAGGGCTTTGAGGTGGTATCAGAGCCGTTTTTGGAGGACGGGATCCCGCATGTGAAGATGGAGAGGGCTATAGTAGCGGACAGTCAGCAGGAGAAAGATATCTGAACGGCTTGGGAAGGATATCCTTACTCAAAAATAGAAGAAAAAGTTCAGACACTGTCTGAACTTTTGAAGAAACGATGGATTGAAACAGATTTTTTTGTAGAAAGTTCGAAATTCCAGAAAGGATTATGAATATGGGAAAGAACGACATACAAATAGTAAACGGCGATCCAGATTATGAATTACTGCTTCAAAGTGTCGGAGAGGCACTACAAAAGGGTAGAAATGCTTTTGTGGCTGCTGCTAATAGTGTGATGGTGCGTTCATATTGGGAGATAGGGCAGTTTATTATTGAATATGAGCAGAAAGGACATGCCAAATCGGAATATGGTTCGGATGTATTAAATCGTTTATCGAGAGATCTGACAGACAGATATGGAAAGGGTTTCGGACGTAGTAATGTTTTCTATATGCGTAAGATGTATTTAACATACCCAGAACTCACACTACTCTCCGACATGCTTAGCTGGAGTCATTATATCGAACTTTTGAAGTTGGATGACGATTTGGAACGCTCGTTTTATGTGAAAGAATGCGAAACTGAGCATTGGGGTGTCCGGGAACTTAAAAGACAGATTAAGAGCATGCTCTTTCACAGGATAGCTCTTAGCTCGGATAAAAATGAGGTTTTGAGACTTGCAAAAGAGGGGCGGGTTATCGAAAAACCGGAAGACATCTTGAAAGAGCCGTATGTTTTTGAGTTTACGGGCTTGCCACAGCTTCCTGTATATGATGAAGGTGATCTGGAGGAGGCTCTCGTAAGTAATCTGAGCCAGTTTTTCCTAGAACTTGGAAAGGGCTTTACCTATGTGGGCAGACAGCAGAAACTGGTTATAGCGGGGAGAACCTATAAGGTCGATCTTGTATTCTATCACAGAATACTCAAATGCTTTGTACTTGTGGATCTGAAACGAGGCGAGGTTCAGCATGAGGATATAGGACAGATGAACTTTTATCTGAACTATTATCGTGAAGAAATGAATACGGACGGAGATACGGAGCCAATCGGTATTGTTCTTGGTGCATATCAGGACAAATTGGTTATGCAGTACGCACTGCAGAATATATCTAATCAGGTATTTGTCAGCAGATATCAACTTTATTTGCCAGAAAGAGAGCAGCTGGAAGCCGAGTTCCGTAGATTTATGGATGGAGCCGATGCCAAACAGGGTGAGAATTCTGATAATTCAGACACTGTCTGAACTTTTCAAAGACACATATCCGTCTGGTCTTAAGCGGCAATAGAATGGGAGAGCCTCTTGTATGTTCACCCGCACCAATTGAGGATGTTTACAGACAAAAGGATAGAAATCTGAACTATGCGAAACCTATTATCAATAGAAAATCCCGCGCTCTGCGCTGAATGGTCTGATCGGAACCTGCCGCTGACGCCAGAGATGGTCACAGCTGGGTCATCGAAGAAAGTTTGGTGGCGTGGCGCCTGCGGCCACGAATGGCAGGCAATCATAAAGAATAGGGCAGGGAAAGGCTGTGGGTGCCCGGTCTGCTCCAAAAATCTGATAGTCTCCGGCGAGAACGACCTTCAGTCGAAGGCTCCCGATATTATCAAGGAATGGGATTTTGAAAAGAATAATGAAATAAGACCGGATCAAGTCGGGGTGCAGTCAAATTATAAGGTCTTTTGGATCTGCGCTCGCGGCCATAGCTTCGCGGCTCGGATCTCTGACAGGGTAAAAGGCAGTGGCTGCCCTTTTTGTTGTGCTGAGAATATCCGGCTTAGAAAAGATGAAAGGATAAAGCGCCTTTCGACAGAAAAAGAGCAGGCTCATTATCTGAAGTCCATGCGGATGAGGAAAAGAGAAAAGGAGAGGCTTGTAAGAGAATTGTCGGGCAGGGCATTACTCTATTACTCTAAAAAGGCAGGGCTCAAGCTTCTTCAAAACGATGAAGAAAAGATCGGGATCCCGATACAATATTATTTTCCGGATATCTCCGGGGCGATCGAGCTGAACAGCAAAAAAAGATCTTATGATACGGTACGGGAGATCTGCGAAAACCGGCTCTGCGCAAAGAACAATATCCGCCTTGTCAGGATTATAGATCCGGAGTGTGAGGCAAATGACGAGTGTTATTGCCTTTATCGTGAGGACAGGTCGGCCAGGTCCCTTGAATGGGCGATAAGGAGCGCCTTTTCAATACTTGGGGTGAATGCAGATGTGGACCTGAAGAGAGATTACAGGATGATACTTTCCTGAGGCGGATGGTACCAATATGTCCTGATCGCAGCAATAGAAAAGGGAGCGGATCTGCTCCCTCACAATTTCATACTATCTGCAATTCACCATTCTTTATCTTGACCACGTACTCGACTGTGACATTTGCGGAATCAGCTATGATAGATTCATCCACGCCGTTCTGAAGAAGCTTCTTTATCATCTGATCCTTCGCGGTCTGCTTCTCTTTACTATACCTGCGTTCCAGCGCCTCACACATATCAACACTTCCGTTCTTTTCGAATACTGTAACTAATATGTCCGGCACCTGTTCTTAATGTTTCAGTCAAGTGATGCCTTATCCTGAATTCACCGACCAGGCAATCCTCATCCCAGAAATAGTAATATGTCTCCGGAACAAACCAATCCGGCATATCAACCGGATGTTCGTATGAGATCAGTGTCGGAAGCGCTTTCTCAATATATTCATCGTAGGATATACCGTTATATGGATTTGTTAATCCATTTTCATCCGCAGGCAACGCCGTCGTATACTCCCACTGGGCGTATGCATCTTGAGTGTTGATCTTCCGTAATTCCACTTCTTTCTTCCAATGCAAAAAATGGCCCCCTGACCCCGTCCCAATGTCATTTAGATAAGAAACTACATCGTAGTAATTAAATTTTTACCATAAATCAGAGGTGAAATATCCTCTGTTTTTTTTGTATTTTTTTGCAAAAACGCTTGACAAATTACCTAAAAAATGGCGCCGCGCCTTGATTATACAACATTTTAAGGAGGTGCTGATATGCCATTTACTGTTGTTGAAGTACGTCAAGAGTTATTTTCTGTATTCGATTCCCTGCTAACCCGAAGAGATGAGTTCTTGAGCAATCCCTCATCTGACTTTACAAGGAAAAAGAAGATTTCCTTTGCTCAAACCATGCTGTTTCCTATGATCGCAGGCGCAGACAATGTAGCAACTGAGTTGCTGGATATGTTTGGGGAAGAAGATCTTCCTTTGCCCTCTGCCATGATCCAACGCCGCAATCAGGTGAAGAAAGAAGCATTCCAAGAATTGTTTTACCTGTTCAACAAATGCATTCCTGTGACAAAAACCTTTCGTGGATACCGGCTTATTGCATGTGATGGTACCCGTCTTAACCTTCCTTATAATCCATCAGATAAAATTACTTTGGTGGCCAACATAGAAGGACGTAAAGCATTTAATCAGGCACATTTGAACGCACTTTATGATATCATGAACGACACATTTCTGGATGTTGAAATTCAAGGGTTCAAAGATCTTGATGAAAACGGAGCTTTCTGCAGATTCCTCGACAAACATTCAGAAACAGATTGGAACGCTATTTATATTGCAGACCGAGGATATTGCTCTTTTAATAACTATGCTCACGCTCTCCATAATAATCAACTTTTTTTGATTCGTATGAGCAAGAGTAACGCAAAAAACTTATGTCCAGACTCCCCACATCTACTTGATGAATCCTACGTTGATGAAGAAGTCACCATTAACGTTGGACGCCGCCGTACAAAGCATAATAAAGAGCTAGAAAACTACCATTTTGTTCGCAGAGAACATCGTTATGATTTCATTGACTGCAATGCTGATGAAACAGATGAACTCAGTTTTCGAATTCTAAAGTTTCCCTTATCCAACGGAACCTTTGAATATATAGCGACAAACCTTCCAGTAGACACATTTCCGCTGAATGAAATAAAAGAACTTTATAACCTGCGGTGGGGAGAAGAAACAGCATTCCGCCACTTAAAGTATGCCGGGAACATGGTCCATATTCATTCAATAAAGCCAGATTTTCTAATACAGGAAATATATGGTAAACTCACGCTATACAACTTCTCATCATGCATCGCAAAGGCAGTAACCAAAAAGGATACCTCAAAAACACTTCATCCATATACCCTTAATCATACTCAGATGCAAAAGTTCGTGAGGCAATATCTAATAGGCAAAGTAGAAAGGCTTGAAGTACTGATTAGTAAGTTTCTGGTACCAGTCCGACCAGGACGCAAATTCAAAAGAATTATACGTCGCCAGTCGGCTGATACATTAACCTACAGATAAATCACAAAACAGAATACCCTGTATAGTAGGCAGCCCAGCACACGGCTGTCTGTTTGCCTTTTTCAAAAACATGAGTTTTTGACCGTAAACCCGAGAACTGGATATATTATGTTTGGATTTATCATGCCTATTATAATATACTACTATTCAGTTTTCGCTATCTAAATGACATTGACCCCGTCCCGGGGGTCCATCAAACCTCCAAATGCTGCCTGTTTCCGAAGCCATCCTTCTTCAGATCGGAATCCAGATAGTCGTAAGAAGTCGGCACAACCTTGATCAGGTTCATTGCCTGCGGCAGCTTCTTCATGGCTTCCAGCGAAATCTTCTTGTGCTCCATCAGCATCAAATACTCATCCGAAAAAGGCTCCACCATAGATGCGACGCCCTGCACCTGCAAACTCTTCAGCTGAACGAATCCACCGTAAGGTTCGAAGATAGCAATGCCCACATTCTTATTATCCTTCAGGCACTTAAACTTTAGTCCGCCTTCGGAAAAAAAGTAAAAGCAACCGTTCATATAGTTATATTCGATCGGTGTATTTCTCACCATATCAGCTGATGCCGTCGCCAGCGCACAGGTATTATGTGCACCGATGAAGCTTTCAATTTTTTTTTTTTAAAGCAGCTGTATCCATATGAACAGAGTCGCGGTCACGCTCTACCCAATAGGATGCAGCTATATCGTAGTCAGGTTGATACATGATGATGTTTCCTCGCTTAAATATTCTGTACGTATCTACACTTCGGGAAATTGCTACAACCGTAAAACTGATTACCAGCATTCGCTCCCTTCTTGGCAGTTCGAAGAACGAGAGCACTTCCACATCTTGGGCAGATCAAACCACGCTGTTCCGTCTGTACGTGCGGTTCCTGTTTCTTTTCTTCATGCTTGTACTTCTGATTAATGTTGTCTATATGAGCAGCTTTAACCGCCGCATCTACATTCGTGAGCTTTGCTAAATTAATGTATAGTTCATTTATCTTTTCTTCAGAAAGAACATCCGGAGACCGTTCCCAGATCTCGCGAACCGTAGCATATATACGGTCACGTTTAATGACCTTCACATCAGGCGACTCAACTGTGACCTTCTTCAACTCACAGCGCTCTGAAAAAACAATAATAGAAAACAACGGCACATCTTCGCCGACATAATTTCTCATCCATTTTACATGAGTCTTGTTCTGAAGAATTGGATTATAGAACTGATTCTTTTGCCTGTTAGGTAACATCGCTGTCCACTTCTGGTTCTTCTCATTTCCAAAGATCCAGCCGGAATAATTTTTACTCTCAATAACAAAGATGCCCTTCTGTGTAATGAAAACGACATCTACCTCTGATGTTTCTCCATTTTTCTTCGGTAGATATACGTTTCGAAGTACCTTTCCATTACGGCCAAATAGTTGTACTATGTTCAATTCTCTTTCAGTCAGCATTTCGCCGTATCTGCCAGTCCAGTTATCATCAAATATTTTATCTAAGATTAAGTCTATTAAGCCTTTTGACATTTCCACATCCCCCAAGTCGCTTTGGGTCCACTAGACCTTATCCGGGCAACTGCTATAATCCACAACTTGTGGACGATTCTCAAGAGTAGTTAATTCGTCCTCTTTAACAATAACATGCACCTATGGTTCATGAAAAAAGTGTATAGCAATTATTTCGAAGTAATATCCCTTAGCGCGATATTAATTTTGTGACCGCCGGAGGTTGCTTCGTATTCGGCGCCGGGAGTAATAAAGACATTTCCGTCACCTTTTTCATAATCACAGATACTAAAATAGGTTCCGTTAAAGGAATGATATGAATATGGAACACCGTATTCCTTTAGTATATCTACTACTGCTTTAACATATTCATTCTGCTGCCCTGCGCCGATCTGATTAACACATCCGTATTCCTGAAGCATCCATCTGACATTATTCTCTTTTGCATATTCATTGTATCCTTTAAGAATTATGGATGCTTCTTTTTTGCATTCCGGTACATTTATTGACGGAACCTGATCGTCGGCCACCTGATCCGCATAAAAATGGAAAGCGATAGCCATGTTATTAGCCTTTATCTGATCAAGATTCTTCAGACCAAATCTGCTGTATCCAAGCATATCAATAAAGATCAGGCGGTTGGGTGTCGCCTTTTGAACAGCATCGATCGTTTCGTTCATGAGATTAACATAAATGTCTTTTTCATCATCAACAACGTAAAAAGTAAACTTATCCGGTATCTCACCAATTGCAGTATATTGGGTATATACCTCATCTTCATGATCCGTTGCAAAGAACGGCGGCTCATTATACAGATTAAAACTGAGCGCGTTAACATCAATGTCCGCATATCTTGCCGCAATATTTTCCCAGAATTTCACAAATATTTTCTGATCCTGTGAGCCGGGAGTAAAGAGCCCTTCTCTGGATGCTTCCTCATCGCCACCAATCATAAGCCCTCCCGGCGTGGAATGAACATCAAGACATACATGGATGTCTCTCATTATGCACCATTCGATAAGGCGGTCCAGATTTTCATACTGCGTTTTGTTATATATATCAATATTACCTACAAACCCCTCTCCGACATTTTTCAGATCGACATCCTTTTCTTCCGTAAAGAAATACCTGGTATCAAGATATACCCTTACAAAATTATAGCCTGCTTCCGATATCTCCTGAACTTCCGTCTCCTTATAGACGGTGTCGCTTGTATCTTTAACGTGTTCAGGATCGGTTTCTGTCGAGGCCCACGGCCATGCAAACTCAGCTTTCTCCACAACGCATATTCCTTTCCAAGCGGGGAGGTCACCATTGACCGCCGGAAAAGATTTTGCTTTTTCTTTTGCTTTTTCTGATATTGTATTAATGGATGTATCTGCCTTTTCGACATCTTTCGAAGATGCGGATTCTTCAGACTTTTTTTCATCCACTTTCACTGAAGTCTGTTCACTGGTAACAGGCTGATCTTTCACATTTGAGTCTGCGCATCCGACCATTGTAACGGATAAAGCACATGCCAATATTATTGCTGATAAACGCTTTTTCATATGAACGTCCTTTCTTCCGAAAGCATAATATCATAAAATTGGAGAGGCTGAAACAGGGTTTTGAAACAGCCGAAAGGCTTTTTTTGCGCGGGGAAAAGGCGGTTGCGTGGAGTGTGGGGGTGAACACGTTCAGAATTGGAGGATGAACCTGTTCAGATTATACTTTCAATGTCATATGGGAGGTGCAGCCATAGTTACTTACGATCCTCTTTGGAAGACATTGAAAGCAAAAGGATATTCGAAGAGCTATCTCAAAAAGAACGGGATAGATGGAAAGATAATGGCCAGGATGAATCACGGAGAGGCTATTTCCATGATCACGCTTGAAAGGATATGCCGGATATTAGGGTGTGGCGCAAGCGATGTCCTCGATTTTGTTATCGTAGATGGCGAGAATATTTTCAACATCGAAATAGTAAACCGCGCAAAAAGAGCAGAAAAGAAGGAAAACCCTGACTGAATAGAGAAATTGTTTCAAAAGAGCCTCCTGCAGATGCAGGAGGTCTTTTTGTAATTATTTTTAATAACTATTTTTAAAAACGGGGAATGCACTCCACGTTTCAGATGTTATTATGGATAGCAGAAGGGGCGCGAACTCAATGGGGAAACGAAAATCAGCAATGCTCGTTTTCAGGATACTTGAGATACTTCGAAACTATGCCACAAGGTCAAAGCCGATGAAGCTTATGCGGATATTGGAAAGACTGGACGCTGATTATACTGAATCCGTCGACAGGGGCACTCTTAAAGATTATATCAGCGAGATCAGCGGTGAGGAGGGTGATGATACCCCGGTCATATGCGAAGGGCACGGCAGGAAGGGCTACTATGCGAGGCAGTATTTTACGGACATGGAGCTTAGGATATTGATAAATGATGTCCTTGCGGCGCGGCAGATCGAGGAGAACATTGCAAAAGGCCTCATCAAAAAGCTCATAGCCCTTTCTCCTGTCACCCTTGAAAACTACAGGAAGAGCGTCCTTTATATCCCCGACATGAACCATTCTGAAAATATAATGCTTGAACGATATGTGGATCTCCTCAATGAGGCCATAGTCCGCGGGGTTAAGGTAGAGATCACGCCCGGCAGGAGGCTGCTCAATTCAGAAATAGTTGCGGAGAAAAAGGCCGGTGTTGTCAGAAGATACATAGCGGATCCCTACGCCATCATACTGAGCATGCAAAATTACTATCTGATATGTCATGTCCCCCGGGAGAATGAAACCGAGCCCCATATTGAGCAGCGAAGGGTAGATCGGATATTTTCATTGAGGATCCTTTCGGACCAAAAGGCTTTCCCGGTGACTTCGATCAGAGGATTTGAGCATGGCCTTGAGATCGGGGCATTCCTAAGGCAGCATATTTACATGTTCTCCGGTCCCGTCGGCTCCATTATCCTGAAAGTAAAGAAGGGCGGCATCAAGGAGATAGTAGACTGGCACGGGGATGATTATAAGGTGCTTTCGGGGGATGACGAATCTGATTATTCCATCATCAGGATAAAAAACAATGTGAATGCCGTGAAATTCTGGGCCGTCCAGTACGCAGACTTTGTAGAAGTCCTCAAACCTCAAAGCCTTCGGCAGGATGTGATCGATTACCTTAAGGAAAAACTGGAAATGTACAGCCAGACTGACCGGGGATGTGCGCCCACGGCCTGTGACGAGGCGGCATTGGTTAAATAATTAAAAAAATATTAGATTATTAAATCTACCAACTGTAAGACGCTGCTGTTATACTGTTTCTTCAGATTGGAGAAATTGTCAATGAATCCTGCAGAAGAGGGAAAAATGAATAAATACTTTACCTCCGACAGGATACTTGAGCTCTCGAAGCAGTTTGGGCTTGAATCGGACTACAGCATTGCAAAGGCCTGTGGAGTGAAGCAGCCCAGTGTTCTTTACTGGAGAAAGACATCTGCGAGGATAAGCCTGAGGGTTGCGGTTACTTTCTGTAAGTCAGTCGGGATCTCATATCATGAATATCTTGGAGAAAAATCCAAAGCCGCTGATGACAGCGCTGACAGCCGCGCATGGAACAGCCTGTCTGATCGTCAGAAAATGGCTGTGAGGACTTTCAGAAACTATGTCACTTATCTTGGGAATATGGGGCTTGAGGATGATGCTCTTTCCATCTTTACCCAAAATGAAAAAATGAATCCTCAGGCTGATCTCACCGATCAGTCCGGTAATCTTATAGAATGTATGGATGATCCGTCTCTCAAAGAGGAGCCATTATTCATATCGGAATACGAAGGCGGCGGATCCAAAAGAAAAACGCTTTCCATCAGGGATGAGGATGGCCGGGAATGGGCATTTACAGCAGGTGAGCTTGCTGCAGCACGTGAACTGCTCGAATTTATCAGATCAGAAGAACGTTCTTTTAACAAACCTTTCATAAAGATCGCAGAAGGAGTGGATTTTTACGGTCTTGGAGAGGATCAGTTCAGGGCTCTCGCCATAGAGGCGGGTGCATTCTTAAAATTCACCAAATCAACAATTGTGTGCCGTGCAGATTTTGAAAGATATATCAAAGATCATTACAGGGTAAGGGGGAATGTTGAAAACGATTCTTGCGCCGGAGAGGCCTGATGGCGGGCTGAAAAATAGTTGACATAAATGTAATACAAAAGTATAATTGCCCTTGAAAGGAGGTCTTAATCAGATGGCAAAGATGGGAAGACCCCTGAAAGGCGAAAGTGCCGCCGGACACATCCTGAGCTTCAGACTCACAGAGGCTGAGTTCAGACGTCTGAAGGCGTATACTTCCGCAAACAGTATTACGATGACCGAAGTGCTGCAGGAAGGACTCGAGTTGGTATACAAGAAGAAAGAGAAGTGACCTTCATCTCCTGCCCGTCATGATCTGAAAGGAGAGTGGCGATGGCAAGAAAGGACAAAAAGAAAGGCCGAAACGGCGAAGTACTGGAGGAGGGGATAATCTACAGGCCAAAACCTGACAATTACGCATACAATTACACCGATCCCAATGGTTACAGGCAGTGGATATACAGCAAGGATCTTGAGGTCGTGAGAGCTGAAAGGCTGAAGGTGATAAAGGCAGGCAACGACGATCTTGATTATTATGCGAAGGGAAAGGCCAGTGTCAATGTTCTTTTGAGGACGTATCTTGATTCAAAACCCGAACTCAAAGCCTCGACCAGTGATGGATATTGGTATGCATTCCAGAAGTATATAGAGCCGGGGTTTGGGAAAAAACGGATAAGGGATATCCATTATTCTCATGTGAAGGATTTCTACAATTATCTTCTGTATGAAAGAGAGGCAGGCATATCCACAGTTTATGCAGTGAACAATATCATGAATCCTGCATTCAAGATGGCAGTACGTGACAGGATCATTCCATCAAATCCGGTTGAGGGCGTTTTTGCTGAAGTGAAAAAGACCGGCAGGTTCAAGCCTGATGTCAGACATCCGCTGACAGTAGAAGAGCAGAAGATATTTCTGAAGGAGCTTGACCGACCGGAAAACAGGATGTGGAGACCGGTCTTTCTCGTCTTTCTCGGAACAGGATGCAGACCGGGTGAGATCTTCGGGCTGAGGAATGAAGATGTGGACATGGAAAAGCGCCTGATTACGATCGATCACGAACTGATCTACAGGCCGTTCCGTGAAAGTGGGACAGGCAGGCGAAAGTGCAGTTATATGGTAAGCACACCAAAGACTGATTCAGGTGTCAGAACGATTCCGATGACTGACACGGTCTATGAGGCTTTCCTCGAACAGAAAAGGATGTCGGAAGAGACTGGGTTCAGATGTTTTCAGTCGGTAGACGGCTATAGCGGTTTCATATTCTTCAACAAAGATGGAAATTGCATGAATTATTCTTCGCTTGACAGAAAGCTTCATCGGATCCAGAGCAGATACAATCATGCTGAGACCCTGAAGGCGAAGAGGGCTTCAAGGAGCCCGGTTCTTATGCCTAGGTTTTCGCTTTACACCCTGAGGCACACATTCTGTTCAAGGCTTTGTGAGAATTCAACCAATATCAAGTTCGTACAGACGATGATGGGGCACAAGCAGATCGAGACGACATTGAATGTGTATGCGGAGATCACTTCAAGTGCAAAGCAAAGCCTCGTGAAGGAATTCTCAGAAAAGATGGAGAGTATATTTGGAAACAAGGTGGATGCCGGAAAGGACAGTGACAGTTTCGAAAGATAAGATTTGTGTTTGGAAGAGCGGTATGAAGAGGATGGATGATTTACAGCATCAGGCATCATGTACAACTATCATTACAGCATCCGTAAGACCTAATAAGACGTTATAAGCGCATTTTTCATACTTAAATAATATAATAAAACTGTTTGAAACGGGCATAAAGAGGCGTAAGCGGCCGTAAGCGGGATGGTGTGCTGAATTTCCCGACGATGAAGTCTGTAAAGACAGGCAGCGAAGGAAACAGTGTAAGCGCTGAAGCTTCTGAGAAGGCTAAAGCTCCGGCAGACCCGTTCACAGCCCCTGCCAACCCCATCGATTTCAGCAATGTAGTGATCGAGCCCTTATTCGAGGATCAGGTCGATTTTGATACTTTCAGTAAGTCCGATTTCCGTGCCGTCAA
>Ga0247611_10000915_pt1 | contig 56185 bp, 41 predicted proteins | sample 177DNAGHGhighgp2_FD_192422 | JGI IMG/M metagenome (GOLD analysis project Ga0247611, IMG submission 192422) | Sheep rumen microbial communities from Palmerston North, Manawatu-Wanganui, New Zealand - 1770 DNA GHGhigh gp2 | ecosystem: Host-associated > Mammals > Digestive system > Stomach > Rumen... | reverse complement strand
TCAAAAGCTTGTACATCTCGTGGATTTTCTCTAATTTTGCAGTCATAACAGAAGTCTTGAAGCGTTTCGCATTTGTTTTGTTTAGCGACTACAAATTTACGAAATTTTTCTCGATTTCTGTTTTGTTTTGCTGATTATTTCATATTCTATTCGCTATTATTTTATGCCCTATCAAAGGGTGGGAAACTTCAGTTATATTTATATTAGTCAGAGAGACAATAATTCAAAGCAGAATCTTTTCCAAGATACGGTTCTGGACGACCACTTACGACAATATTGCCCCGTTTTAAATCTATTCATTCGTCTGTAGAATCTTAATAGGCTATGAGGAACATCATCAATTAACTAATGAATGCATGATTCATATTTTTTCAGCTGATCATTAACACTCTTTAGTTGTGTTTCATATGATTTGTTATCTTTTCCGCTTTCCATTCAGAAATGTTACGTTCCTTTCCAGAAAATACAATACCGACCTTGGTGATTGGTCGCCCGTCAAGACGGTATTTGTCGGCATAGCCATTTCGGTCTATCTGGTCGAGAGCCTCTTGCACTGGCCTATCAAATTTTAGCTCCAGGATGTAAATCCCTTTGGGCATGAGCAACGTGATGTCGGAACGTCCCTTGGCGCTGGCATCCTCGCAGCGTAAGTCTGCACCAAAAGACATCAGCAGTGTGTAGAGCAGAGCGTGGTAATAGTGTTCATTGTCATTCTCTAAATGATAAGGTATTCCTGCAAAGAATGTCTTGATGGCCTCTATGAATTCGGCCAGCTCACCGTCACGGCGGAATCGCTTGTAGGCCAGGAAGAGCGCACTCTTGTTCATATCGACCTGTGCCCTGCCATGTTCAACATATTGGTAGAGGCAATCGGCAAATCCCTTTCGCACTTCAAGATTGGGGAACCCAAGAGTATAGCTTTCCAACTCTGGATCGTACCGTTTGATTGTGAGGTAGCCACTCTGATAGAGAATGGGGAGTAGAGAATTGTAACTATCGAACGATAAATCAAAATCTGATGACTGACATTCTTTGCCGTCAATATCTATAAGATTTATCGGGGGCATCTGGACCAGCATATCTATCAGTGCACGAGTTGTGCCGCTGCTGAACCAATAGTCATCCACCTTCTCAAAACTAAATGCTTTGATGAGGCTGAAGGGATTGTACATGTCGGTCATAGCCTCGCTAAAGTGGTAGCCGTCGTAGTTCTCTTTCAGCACAGTGAGCATATCTTCGTATGTCAGGCCTTTCTTCTGCCCCATCAGCTCTATGTCGGTCCGGAGTGTGGTGACGAGTTCATCCTCGCTGATACCGCAAACAGTCTCATAGGCAGGTACCATCGAGATGTTAGATAGCTGGTTGAGCTTGGAAAAGACTCCCATCTGTGAGAATTTGGAGATGCCCGTGATGAACACAAACTGCAGGTGAGCATCCTCACTTTTAAGCGGTCCAAAGAGGTTCTGCAAGCGTTGACGGACGATTTTCTGTTTTTCTGCATCTCCCAAGCTGTGGAGCATCATGTTATCGTACTCGTCAACGAGCACCACCACCTTCTGCCCCGTCTGCCGCTCTGCCTCGCGTATGAGATTTATGAAACGGATATTGGCATCCGGCCTGACTGGAGTGATGCCATATTTCTTTTCGTATTCCCCCAGCATGTAGTCGATGAGGGCGTCTAACTGCTCAATGCTCTCCAAGTCGCCGGCGCTGAAGTCGAAGCGCAGAACGGGATGTTTTCCCCACTTCCAGTTAGTTGTGGCTATGAATAGCTGGGGTTGCTCCGTGCCATCCTCAGTTGTGAAGGCCTCGAACAGTTCGCGCCGCCCCTCGAAGATGCATGCGAGCGTGTCAACCATCAGTGACTTGCCAAAGCGTCGCGGACGGCTAAGGAAATAGGGCTTACCCTCGGTAATCATTTTGTAGAGCAACGGAGTCTTGTCTACGTAGACATAACCTTCTGTGCGAATGCTCTCAAAACTCTGTATGCCAACGGGATACTTACGTTTGTTGTTATTGCCTTTACTTGAACTTACCATTCTATATTCTTTTGTTTTCTTTTTACTTCGACTGTATCGCGTCAAGCAGTTTACCATGCTCATCAAGGCGGGCGCGAATCTGCGTATTGACAGGGCCGATCTTGCGCTGATAGTTGTAAAGGTAGCCCTTCTCAGGAAGACCTTGAGCATCAGTGGTCTCATATCGTTCTACGCAGAATAATTCGCGAGGTTCCACACCCAGTTGCTGATAGAGGTTCTGGGTGATGGTGTCGTGAATCAGCCGCAGGTTGCTGTCAACTAATCCTCGCACTTCCGAAAGAAGTGAAGAGTGATGAGTTAAGAGTGAAGAATCTTTGGATGCATTATCTTTCTGCATCACTATTTCACGTTTCATCTTACGGAAAGGCATGCGGACAGACTTTGATCCATCTTCTTCTTGAATGTCAGCAAGAGCCTCAACGTTGGGACATGTACGTAACTTCGGATTTCCATAAAGATTGAACATGAGCACAGTTGCCAGCGTCACCTCGTCTTCCTCTATCTGGCGACTCGTATTATAATAGTCGCATTTCGCCTTGAGAAAAGCCTCACCAGCAGTCATCGTACCTAAGCATTCATATTCAGCAAAGCGAGCCATAAATGTTTCGCTGTAGGCCGCCGGTTGAATGCGCCAGGTCTCATCACACTGGAAGTTGCCACACTTGCCCATAGCTGGAACACAAGAACCGCTATAAAGGAGTACGCCTCCGCAATACATAGCAGAGAGCAGCATACTCTTTTCGCGCGCGTACCTTATATATCTTCCACCCCAGCAGGCGACAGTGTTGAAGATGCGGGCATTCGATTCCTTCAGCATATCAATACTGAAAGCCAAATCGTTACTATAGAAACCAGAGTCCTCTGGATTGCAGGCACCATGCAGATTAAAGACTAACATATCGGCTTCACTCAACTTTCCATAGTACTGCTCTGCCAATTCTTCATCCATATCTTCCATAATGGAAGGCGAGAGGAACATGTTGTCGAGCACCACTTCCTCCTCGTTGTCCATGTGCTCAGTAGGCAGGTTTCGCGACATCTCACGACTGGCGGGAATCCAGTCAAAATTCGAAGTCATGACCGCACGGCCAATGTCGATACCGCCCTGCTCGGACACCATATTGCTGATGTTTAAGTAGGCCTGAAGGTCTTCCTCTATAGTAGTCTGCAGCTGACCTGTCTCCAAAGGCAAACGAGCCACATTGCAGCGTGCCTTGCGGAAATCTAGAAAATCGAGTGGCAGTTGACCGTAGAAACAATAGTAGAAGTCTGCATAGACGTATGAATCATAATCTGTACCGCTACTACACGGATTGTCCTCAGCCGGCTGGGGGATCACATCGTTTCCACCTATTATAAATAAAGAGAGGTGCGGGCCTGGGGCGATACCTTCATTCTTGATATAATTCTGCAATACCTCACTATAATCCATCCATGTGGCTTCGCCCAACTTATGCTGATGTTCAGCCATATCAAGCAGGTGCCAACAAAGATCGAGGTCATCGTTTGCATTGATGAAGCCCTTAATAACATCAAGTACAGCAATGCGAGAAACACCATATTTCTTGGCAAGTATATCGGTGTCTGTCCAAATGATACCTTCCTGTTCGCTGCTGTTATCCTGGGTCCCTCGAACAGAATCATCAAAAGCTACAGCCTCAGCATTGAAGTTATAGCCACACGTAGGACAGAAATTGGCATCAATCCCCACTTGTGTGCCACACTCAGGACAGAACTTCTTCTCGCCTTCATTTGCAGTGTTTTGCTGCCCACCATTCAGTCCGAACTGCGACAACTGACTGTCAAGGTCAGATTGTAGATTGTTTAGATATTCGTCGATATTCATAGAATCAAAATCATTTCGTTTTGTTTTATCACTGATAACGGCAAGTCAATCACTTAATTTTAAAGTCTGTTACATGTCCGTCGGGCCATTTCCCATGCTCGTCATAGTATTCTTTACATTTCCAATAGAGGGCGTCGGCCTCTTTCGTACTCAATCCCCATTCTTTCTGTGCAAACTTCTTGAACTCGTAGCTACCCTCAAGAATAATATGATCCTGCCATTGACTTGGCACAGCACTTACATCAATATCCTTTTGGGCAGTAACATGTCCGTCGGGCCATTTCCCATGCTCGTCATAGTATTCTTTACATTTCCAATAGAGGGCGTCGGTCTCTTTCGTACTCAATCCCCATGCTTTCTGTGCAAACTTCTTGAACTCGTAGCTACCCTCAAGAATAATATGATCCTGCCATTGACTTGGCACAGCACTTACATCAATATCCTTTTGGGCAGTAACATGTCCGTCGGGCCATTTCCCGTTCTCATCATAGTATGCTTTACATTTCCAATAGAGGGTGTCGGCTTCTTTCGTGCTCAAACCCCATTCTTTCTGTGCAAACTTCTTGAACTCATAGCTGCCCTCGAGAATAATATGATCCTGCCATTGACTTGGCACAGCACTTACATCAATATTCTTTTGGACAGTAACATGTCCGTCGGGCCATTTCCCATGCTCATCATAGTATGCTTTACATTTCCAATAGAGGGCGTCGGCTTCTTTCGTGCTCAAACCCCATTCTTTCTGTGCAAACTTCTTGAACTCATAGCTGCCCTCTAGAACTATATGGTCTAACCATTCTGACGGAATCTCAATGCCAGCAATAAAGTTTCCTTCGGGTTCTTCTTTGGGCTTATTGAACACTTGCTTGGCTGCATTCGTAGCCTTAGGCTGTTTATCAACAGGGGTCTGCGGCGTAGCTTGGGGGACGAACAGCGGTTTCAAATCCTCACGGTCTTTGGCAAACTCCCAATTCTGCATTCCCTCATGCCATACATAAGTGTCGGGGGTAAGTGTTGATTGTTCCTTAAGCTGAGATAGTTGCATCATGTCATAAGGTCCATAGGGCTGTCCGTTCATAGCCACATAGTATGACACAACAGGCGCTTCTACAGCCTTCGTTTGTGTATCAGTCTTTTCTTGATGTTCTATCTGCACGGACTGCGATTGCGGTTCGCGACCATAGAGATGTGCCAAATAATAGTAACAGTCATCGGCTTCACCACCTAAGTCCTCTTCTGTTTTTGAACCAGAAACAAGGTAGATGCTCTCTACGAAGCGTTGCAACATGGGTGTATAGTCACCTGTCATCTCTCCGAGATAGGCCTGAGCCTCGTCGTCATAGCCTTTCACCAAGGCTCCTGCTCCCCCCAAGGCAATGGTGTTGTCTGTGGGATAGCCGGCATACTTGTCCATATCTATCAGTAATGATTCGGCCTCTTGTGGTTTCCCTTCCTTCAGATAGGCAAAGTAACTCCAGAAAGTCTGCCAATAGTTCTCGCCCTGTAAGTCCTCATAGCGTTTGACACACTGGTCAGAACGAAGTGTAGCCAAAGCTAGATAGAATTTGTATTGTACCTCTTCATTGGCGTATTTCCTGGCCATAGCTTCGACATACTCCAACTGCTTCTCTAATGCAGAGACTCGGTTTCTTTTCAGATTGGCATTAAACTGTTTCAAAAGTACTTTCGACAGAGCATCCAGTTCAGTCTTGACAATACTCTTAAGAGCAATATCTTTGACATGCTGAATAATCTCGTCAGCAGTTTTTTCATCCAGACCAATCTCTAAACGGTATTCGTGCAACTTATTGACATCATCTTGATCCAGCGTCATATCTTCGCAGGCGCGTCGGCAGGCATTCAGGAACAACAGCTTTCGCTCCTGAAGAATCTCCTGCTCTGTTTTCTGTGCTGCTACCTGCGTGATATTGTTAACGGTAGTATTGACATTCTGGATATTATGTACGCTGTTGTCAACATTCAACATGTTGTGCGAATCCGTCACATGCACACCACCGCTGATAGCGTTGGCATCACCAAGATTGATATTAGCACCTGAGTCCTTGGCAGAGGGGGCTACAGGTTTTTCGATAAGTTTCGTTCCACATTCTGGACAGAACTTGCCGTCGTATTCTTTATCGCAGTTTGGACAATACATGTCTGTTACTTATGAATAACGTTATTCTGGTTTTTTAAACACGCTACCATCCTTGTTCAGGAAACCTGTCTTATTGTCGATTTGTACTTTGTAAAGGCCACCGTCCAGACTATAAATATAAGTATATATGCAAGGAGTTACTTCCTTGAACGTCTTCGGATTAATGAATCCGTATTTACTATTTTTCTGAACCTTCATAAGGCCACTCTCGTCGTCAACACTATACACATAATCGTATTGCGGAGCAATCACCAGTTTTCCACTGGGAAGGATAAAACCGTACTTACTGTTCTTCTGAACCTTGATAAGACCTGTGTCGTCGTCCAACGAATAGAGGTAATCGTAGGTGGGAGCCAGGATTTCCTGTCCCTTTGCGTTCAGGAAGCCGTACTTGCTATCCTTCTGAACCTTGATGAGACCAGTGTCGTCATCTTTAGAGTAGATATAGTCGTAAGTAGGCTTACACACAACCACACCCTTCGTCGTAGCCAGACCGAACTTATTGTTTTTCTTGATTTTGTAAAAACCGTCTTCCTCGCTATAGACATAATCATAATATACGGCCAACTGTTTTTCGATGTCGAGACTCGGATCAATCTTCACTGTCGGATCGACAGACGCCGTTGATTCAGTTGTCTCTTCGGCCTCCAAATCGTCAATCATCAGCCCCTGCTTCTCAATCTCAGAAACATTGGCCTCTGCCTCGGCTATTGCTTCTTCATGTTCACGATCTTCCTGACAACTTTTAATGGATGATGAAATCCATGAGAACAGGATGATGACAAGAATAGTGCCAAGACATCCAATACCGATACGTTTGCGATTCTTCGCTTTCTTCGCCTTTTCTTCTGCCTCCATCTGTTTCTGACGCAAAGCAGCTTCAGCCTTTCTGGCTTCTGCCTCTGCCTTTGCCTTAGCAGCTTCAGCTTTTTTAGCCTCTGCCTCTGCTTTTATACGTTCTGCCTCAACCTTCGCCTTGGCTTCAGCTTCAGCTTTTGCCTTAGCTTCGACTTCAGCTTTCTTTCGTGCTTCCTCTGCCTGACGTTTGCGCTCTTCCTCTTCTCTTCTGCGCCTTTCTTCTTTGTTACGCTTTTCTAGCTCCTCTATCTCCTTGAGTTGATTAGAAATTGCATCGTTAGAGGGTACGTTTGGAGCGGAAGGAGGAGTTACTGGAATACTCGGTGTACCAGTAGGAATAGCAGGAGCGCCATCAGGGATATTGGGAGTCGCGCCTGGAATAATAGGTATATTTGGCATACCATTATGAGTTGAAGGTGAATTGCTTTCACCTGGAATGTTAGGGATGTTAGGAATGTTTGCCATATTGTTAATTATTTGAATGATTATTTGTTATTGTTTGTTACACCTTATTATATATATTAAAGGACAACTTGAAGGTCTGCCACTGTCTGGGCAATAGCCCAATTGCTCATACCATTTTTCCATACCATTGTGTTCTTGTCTACAATGCCAAAACGGACCATATTGGCAAATTGGCGGATTGTGACAGGGCCAAACGACTGGCCTGCCAACACACAGTAGTACTGCGGACCGCCATAGATATCATCAATCGTTATAGCTTTGGCTGCGGATGAAGTAGGTGCAGCTGGTATCGCAGCTGTGGCTGTCGAGCTATTTGCTGTTTCCTTTCCAGCGCCTTTTATCTCAGCTTTACCACCTGCATTCTCTATTGCCTGTTTAATTTTTTCAGCTCTTTCCTTAGAGATGTTTTTAATAACTGATGAAGGAGCGCTATCAACTATATCTCTAGCTTCTTTCAAACCACATTTGCAAGTATCATTTATGGTTCTAATCAATTGCAGTTTGGCGGGGCCATCCGCAACAAGTACCACCTCATAAATATCAGAGGCATCGTTTCCGCTATTTGTACAAGGCTTTGTTTCCTCCTCTGACTGTGTTGTGGCTCCACCAGCCTCCCACGGCTCCGACAATGCCACTGTGGGGAAGGTATATCCATCGGGCAATGGACGAATGTCGAGTTCATCGTCATATTCATCGCGTGCCTTCTCAAGTTTTCTCACCATATTTGTCGGAACATACAATATACCGACATCGGCCAGGAAACTATTGTCAAAAGAGTCGATGTCTGACGACACACGCGAAGCATAGACCGTAAGGCGTTTGTCCTCATCATCGGTAATGCCATAAAGGTCTTCCAACTTATAGATATGGATTTCCTTGAGGTTGGGGCATTTCTTAAACTCGTTAATGGCCGTCACCTTCTTGGGCAACACAACAACTTTAAGCGAGCTGGCTCCAGTGAAAGTATCGTCGCCGATGGTCTCAATCTTTGTAGCCTTGGTGAAGTCCAGTTTCGTTACTTTCGACAACTGGTTTCTACATGCTTTAAAGTCATCATCATACAATTCATTGAAACACGACGGAAACTCTATCTCGGTGAACGAACCGGAAATATGCTTTTTCTCGTCATCGTCTATATAATCTTCACCATTGTTACGGAAAATGAGTCTCCCGTTTTTTATTTCATAGCTACTTGCCATAGTCTATTCCTATTTATATGTTATTCTCTTTCTTATACATCTCAGCACGAATGGCTCCCATATACGAATTGTCCTTCATGCCTGCTGCCTCGCGAATAAGATGCTTGCCTGTCAAGCTGTCTTTAGGCACACCTTTGCCCTCATAGTAAGCACGGCCATAGATATAGAGTCCATAAGCATTTTTTGCCTCGTAGGCCATTTTGGCCCATGCAAGAGCTATTTGAAAGTTCTGCTCTACTTTCTCGCCTTCATAGTACATATCAGCAGCAAAGCATAGCGCATCCAAATTACCCTTAGCGGCGGCTGCTCTATAGAAAGCAATAGCATATTCCATATTCTTTGCGTACTGACCAACACCTTCCTCATAAATATTACCTTTCGCCACCATCACATCTGCATCTTCATTTTGAGGGTCAAGCGCCATAAGTTTATCGGCCCATTTCGCAGCTTCAGTCTCTTGACCTATGGAGTTTAATATAATTGCAACGAATACTATAGCCATCGGGACACCTGCTATTGCGGGAGGTATAGCCATATTCAGCACACTAACAGCCTCGTCAGGTTCCTGTATCTCCAAAGACATCTTATACGTTTCCGCAGTCATCTTCTGCCATTTCTTTTTCAGCACGTCGGCTTCTGTTTCCTGTTTGGGAGCATTCGTAGCTTGCTTGGCTGTTTGTTCAGTTGAAGATTTTGCGGTGTTTTTTGAATCTCCTGTAGTTTTCGGTTGAGACTGAGCATCCTTTTTCTCACCCACACCCTGTTTGAAGAAGTTTACAAGATAGAAAGCACAACTCTGTTCAGTGGCTCCCATCTCCTTAGCAGTGTCAGGATCTAAGAGAAAGTAAACCGTCTCGGCAAAACGTTGTAAAGCAGGAGTATAGCTACCTTCTACAACAGCCAGATAATCCTTTGCCTCTTCCTTTCCATTCTTGATGAATGCACCTGCGGCTGCCAACAATGTCGCATTATCCTCTGGATAGTTAGGATACTTGTCGGCAAGCGAGAACACTATTTCTGATGCTTTGTCGTTTTTGTTGGCTTTCAGATAGGCGAAATATGACCAAAACGATTTCCAGTAGTTGTCAACCTTAGAGTTCTCGTATTTTTCGATGCACTTCTCATGTTTCAAAGCTGCCAGCACCAAATAGTACTTATATTGCAACTCGTCGTTTGTAAACTTACCTGCCAAAGCCTCAAAACTATCTATCTGTCGCATGATAGCTTGCACCTCATTTTTCTTTAATGCTTCAGTCAATTGTTTCAATTTAATCTTTGCCAATCCGGTGAGTTCAGTCTTCTGGGCGTTGCGCATCACGAGTTGGCGCACTTGGTCTAAAATGCGGTCTGCCGTGGCTTCATCTAAGCCAATCTCCATGCGATAACGGTCCAATTCCAGTTTCTCAGACTGTTCCAATACATTATCCTCGTAAGCGCGCTTGCAGGCATTGAGATAAAGGGTCTTACGCTCTTGCAACAACTCCATCTCCGTTTTCTGCGCAGCAACCTGAGTGATATTGTTCACGGTTGAGGTTGTGTTTGTAATGTTGTGAACGCTGTTATCGATGTTTGATACGTTGTGCGAATCGCTCACATGCAGTCCTCCGCTGATAGCGTTTGCATCACCAAACTGGAGGTTTACTCCTCCTGGAACTGCAGGCTTCTCTATCAGCTTTGTTCCACACTCAGGGCAGAATCTGCCATCGTATTCTAGTTTACAATTTGGACAATACATAATCTAATGATAGCTATATTACATTTTGTTACCACATTCTCCACAGAAAGGCTCGCCTTCAGGAACCTCGGCGCCACAGGCGGGACAATGACGCACCTGAGGGGCGGGGATGTCAGCGGGAGAACCGCCAACCACAGGCTGCTGCGGCGGCATTTGCTGTTGAGGCTGCTGGTACTGGTGCTGTTGGTATTGGGGCTGCTGAGGCGGCATCTGCTGGAAGTTCTGTGGAGCCCCGCCCATAGCCTGTGCAAAACTCTGTGAGTCAGTCTGATGAGCATGAGTAGTGTAGTTGAGCGACTGGTCGATCGTATGATCCATACGGTCTTGCTGACGCTGGGCATCCTGACGGTACTCATCGGCACGCTGGCGCTGGTCTTCGAAGCGTTGCTGCTGGAAGGCCTGCTGCTGCTGTCCCATGCCCATCATGCCCTGCTGCATCATCTGGGCCATCTTCATCATCATCTCCTGATTTTGTGAACCAGTCTGCTGCTGCATCTGCATCATCTTCTCATAGAGTTCCTTCTGCTCTTGCTGCTGTTTCTGCAAAAGTTCATTCTTCTTTCCTGAACCGAGGGCTTGTGCAAATGCCACCTGTCCTTCGCCTGAGAGTTGTGCAACCTGCTTGGCCATAAGTTGCTCGGCTGTCATATTTGCCTCTACATCGTCGCGATGCATCGCGGCCTGCACATCCATGCCATGAAGCGTTTCGGTCGAGCGGTTCTTTTCCTGCTGCTCTCTCAGCTCGGCATCCTTCATGGTCTGCATGTTGCGCATGGCGATGCTGGCCTTGCGGTCGAGGATGTCCATGTCGTCGAACTTCGACTGGCGTTGCATCTGGAAGTCGAACTGTTGTTGCTGTTGGCGCATCTGCTCGTCGCGCTGACGCTGCTCCCAGGCATGGTCATCCTCACGCAGTCGCTTCTGCCAGTCGTACTCGTCCTGCTGCTGGGTGCGTCCAAACTGACGCTCATATTCGCGCTCTTCCTGTGCCCATTGGCGCTCACGTTCTTCGTCCTCAATACCCCAGTTACGGCGGCGCTGCAAATCTTCGCGTTCCCAATCGTGGTCTTGTTTCTGGTCGTCAAGGGCCCATTGCGCATGCAGCCGTGCGTCGTCTACGCTTTGCTGGTGCTGGATGCGCATGATCTCGGTCACGGAGTCGCGCTGTATCTTGTTCTGGGCGAGGGCATCCTGCAGGGCGGCCATATCGTCGTCCTTCACCAGGCGGCTCTTCTTGATATCGACGAGTGCCTCATATTCCTCTTCCTGACTCTTAGCCTCACGCAGACGCTTCTGGGCATTGAGCATGAGGGTGAACTGCTCCATCTCGTCGTCGTGAAGCAGCTGGTCTTTGTTGATTTGCTGTAAGGCGTAGCGCAGTTCCTCGTCGGTAGTGGCCTTGTCTATGGCCTGCTTGTTGTTCTCTTGGGCCAAACGGTTGCGGAATTCGCCCGTGCGCTGCAGGAATCCCAGCTCCTTCTCCGAGCAGAACAGCTCGCGCTCTACGGCACGGAAACGGTCGAAGTCGGTCGAGCGGTCGGTAATCTGCATCACCTGTGTGCATTGGATGCCGAACACCTGGCTGTTGATGCTTTGCTGGATACGGACTTTCAGATTGTTGATAATAGGCTCGGGCAGTCCGTCCTGCTGGTAGTCCAGATTGCGCAGCATCTGGGCGATGAGTGCCTGAATGGTGGGCATAAGCATCTGCTGCAGCTGGTTGGTGGTCACGCTATCGCGATCGGCCAGATAATTGCGCAGGAAGTCGTTGATGTTGGATATCTGCATCTGCAGCGACACGGCAATGTCCACATCGACCAGCCTTGTGGCCACCTTGAAGGGCACGAAATCGATGCCGCCGTCCTGGTTCTGCTGTCCGCCGAAGGTGAGGGTAAGCACGCGGTCGCTGATCAGGTAGACGCGGATGAGTTTGGGCTGTGCCTTGGCTTTCAGTACCTTCTCCACTTTCTCCTTGCGCTGCTGCTGTTTCTGCTCCGACTCGCCTTTCTTGTTGCCGAAGAAGAAGCGGCGCACGGTGTTCAACCCGCGTGCGGCATAGCCTGCCAGACCCACGTCGAGGAACGACTCATCCTTTTTCTGGCGCTGTTCTTGTTGTCTGATTTTGTCCTCAGTCTGTTCGCGCTCGGCTTTTTTCTCAGCTTCGCTTTTTACAGGGAAGGTATAGGCTCCGCCTGAAAGCGTGCCCACGAGGTCGCCATCGACATAGACTAGCGCAGTACAGCCCTCCTGGATGATGACACCCTTCATGTCCTCAATTTCGTAGAACTCGGCCTCGGTCACTCGCCGGGCTATCTGTCCAGGCTGTATGTTCCAGATGGCCTTGCCGCGCACCACGTCGATGCCGTCAATGGCTTCCTGGTTGCGGCGTTCGCGGGCGCGTTCTGCTTCTTGTTCGGCATTGCGCTGGGCGCGCTCGGCGGCCTGCTGTCCCTGCTGGGCCTGCTGTATTTCTCCCTGGTCCTGACGAATCTGCTGGCGCACGGCCTGTTGCTGCTGACGTTCGATGGCGCGGTTCAGCGCTCCGCCGGTCACGGCGTTGGCCACGGTACGCACGCCGTCGGTAAACCAGCCCTTCTGTCCGGGCTGAGCCTGCGGCTGCTGCGGGGTGGTGCTGACGGGCGTTCCGCACTTCATGCAGAACTTCTGACCCGGCTTCAGCGGGTTGCCGCATTTGGCGCAAACGGCAGGAGTATCAGCTTGTTTGGTTGCTGCTTGAGGGTTAGTACTAACAGGCGTTCCGCACTTCATGCAGAACTTCTGTCCTTCTTTCAATTCACTTCCGCATTTAGAACATTTCATATTATATTAGTTTTTTGTTATTGCTGTTTCTTTTGTTGTAGGTTTTTCTCTTATTGACGGGGCAAAGTTAAACATTTTTTATGATAAAGCAAAGAAAAATGTTATTCACCTCTACGTTTAGTGTTAAAAATGTTCAATTCGGCAAAATAAATATATGTTTATCTATTTGATTTATAGAGTTGTTTCAGTAGTTCCATCATAGGTTGACATTTAATCGCATCATGCCGATGCATTTTGTTTCTCCGTCAGTAGTCAGAATGTGCAGAACGGGCTGAAGAAACAGAAATTCGGTAATACCCATGTTGCAGGTCAACTCTGTGGCCCACTCGTCAATGCCGCCGATACGAGTATATTCCGTGAACAGGCCGAATGCTGCCCTTTGTAAGGCATAATTGCCGCCAAGTCCGCAGAAATTGCGGCAGGGATGGTCGCTGTTGATCGCATGACCGTAGGCCGCTATTAAAGTAAAATCGGAGAAGAGCGACTGCTCGGCGTAAACCCATGCAGAAGAGTGCATCCGGCGGTCGGCTGTCCCCATCAGATTGCAATAGTGCGTGCTTGCGCCCAAGAAGTAGTGGCTGTCGTGATGACGGTATTCTGCCTGAGCTAAACCGAAGACGCCATCACTATTAGGACAGATACGGAACACATTTTCGCGGCCAGTAAAACGATTATAGCCTAATCCATTGTAGAGTGATGCCTGCAGGCACAGGTTCTCTGCGTCGTATGCATAATGGATACCCACCGAAGCCTTGGGATAGGTGGCAATGTCGTGGTTGTTGCTGATGGTGGGGAAAATACCACACGGACTGGTAGTAAAAAGCCCGATAGCATCGCTACAGAAGTAGTCTTCGTCCATGCGGCGGATGCCGGCAAAGAGAGAATGTCGGTCGTTGATATGCCACATAAGTCCCCCAACGGAGAGAGCAAACGGGATGTTCTCAGCATCAAGGTTGGAGTAGCCCATCAGGTCTTCTGCCAGCGGTTCTTCGTCGGAGGATGCAATGCTGACAGAATGCACTTGAAAGGACAGCGCTTTACTGAGTGGCGCCTCGACGCGAAGTTGCAGGAGGTTGGCCAGGCGCGAGCGTTTGAAGTCTGTCTGCAGTTCACCAGTGTACTCCACCTCAAACGACGGGCGCAACGACTCCTGCTGTGCCGTCAGCTGGTGACTACACCCTAAGAGGGCTATGGCAAGAATCGATAGTCTCAGCATCACTTTTGCAGGTTATGGTCATCGAAGTTGACGATGATTTTGCAAATATAGTCATTAATTGCCAATAATTCAACTATTTGACTGAATTTAACTACATTTTATGGAGAAATGAGCGATGGATTTCCGAAAAATAGCGTACCTTTGCCGCCGGATTGTAAAATAAAGGTTTCAATATGAGATACGGAATCATCGGCACAGGTGCCATTGGCGGATATTACGGAGCAAAACTGGCTCATGCAGGACGAGAAGTACATTTCCTGCTGCACAGGGATTATGAGTATGTGAAACAGCACGGCTTACAGGTAGACTCCTGTGACGGCTCGTTTCATCTGGCTGATGTCAATGTCTATCAGCATGCGCAGGACATGCCAGCGTGCGACGTGGTGCTCGTGGGCCTGAAGTCTGTCAACAACGACAAACTGCAGTCGTTGCTGCTACCATTGCTCCATGCCCATACGCTGGTGGTGCTCATTCAGAACGGCATCGGCGTAGAGGAGGATGTGCAAAAGATGTTTCCCGACGTGCAGCTGGCTGCCGGACTGGCCTTTATCTGCTCTGCCAAGACAGAGCCGGGCCTTGTCAGCCACCAGTGCTATGGCAGCATCAACTTGGCCAACTACTCCTGCAGGGACGAGGCGTTAATGCAAACCGTGGTCGATGAGTTCCGTCAGGCCGGCATCGAGACGGGTCTGGTGGAATATCACGAGGCACGATGGAAGAAGGCCGTATGGAACATGCCGTTCAACGGTATGACGGTAGCGCTGCACACGCAGACCGACCAGTTGCTGAAGAACAAGGCTACCCGTCAACTGATTCGCGAGCAGATGATGGAGGTGGTCAGCGCCGCCCGGCACTTGGGCGTGAAGAACTTGGACGAATCGTTTGTCGAAAAGATGATAGTGACCACCGATGCGATGACGCCCTATTCGCCATCTATGCGACTGGACTATGACTTCCACCGTCCCATGGAGATATACTATCTCTACACCCGTCCTTTGGAGATTGCCCGTGAGGCAGGCTGTCCTATGCCGAAACTGGAGATGCTGGAGTCAGAACTGCGGTTCCTGGAAGAGCAGCAGACGCTTACGCCTCATTCTTCCGAATGAATTGATGACGGTTTGAAGCTTTCGAAGGCTGAACCGGCCAATACCTGGAAGTATGACCATGAACACCCGAAGAATCTTCCTACACATTGGACAACGTTCATTCTAACAAGTCCCTGAAACGGCAGCTACGTGTGCTCACCATCCCGGTATTCATCGAGATGGCGCTGGTGATGCTGCTCGGAGCCGTCGACACAGTGATGCTGAGTCGCTACAGCGACAATAGCGTGGCGGCGGTGGGACTCGACAACCAGTTAATCTCGCTCGTATTCCTCGTCTATCAGTTCTTCTCGATGGGCGCAGCCATCCTCTGTGCGCAGTACATCGGGGGGGGACTGAGGAAGCGCCTTGTCCAAGTAGTGGGCTTGGCATTGGTGGTGAACTTGATGCTCGGACTGACGGTCAGCGTCCTGCTCTTCTTCTATGCCGGGCAACTGCTGCAACTGATGGGCTTGCGACCAGAACTGATGGGCGACGGACTGATATATCTGCGACTGACGGGCGCATTGTCGTTCTTCCAGGCACTGTCGCTGACGTTCTCCGCCTCGCTGCGCAGCGCCGACAAGGTGGTCTATCCGATGGTGGTGACGGGTATCGTCAACGTGCTGAACATCATCGGCAACTATGCGCTCATCTTTGGGCACTGGGGCTGTCCGCAACTGGGTGTCGAGGGGGCGGCCATTGCCACCGCCGCCAGCCGCGCCGTCGCCATGGTGCTGCTTGCCGCCATCCACTTCAGGGTGCATATCCCGCGTTTCCCACTACGCTATTTCCGTCCCATCCCATGGCAGGAGCTTCGCAACCTGCTTTACATCGGCATCCCCGCCATGAGCGAGAACATCAGCTACTGCCTTTCACAGGTGGTCATCACCTACTTCATCAACCAGATCAGCAATGAGGCACTGGCCACGCGAACATACTGCCACAATATGATCATGTTCGTCTATCTCTTCTGCATCAGCATCACGCAGGGTGGCGACATCCTTGTGGGACATCTCGTAGGCCAGCAGCGGCATCAGGCAGCATACGTACTTGGCAACTACTTCTTCCGCTGGTCGATGATCATCACGCTCATCGGTTCGGCGCTGCTCGCGCTATCGGGCAAGAGCATCCTTAGTGCCTTCACCGACAACCAGGAAATCATCACCATGGGCGTATGGGTGCTCGTCATCGACTGGTTCTTAGAGATTGGGCGCACGTCGAACATCTTTGCCGGCAGCACCCTCCGCGCCACGGGCGACACCGTTTATCCCTTTGTCGTGGGCGTCATCTTCCAGTGGAGTATCGCCGTAGGACTGAGCTACGTCATTGGCATCCCCCTTGGCTATGGACTTGTCGGCATGTGGGTCGGCTTCGCCCTCGACGAAAACGTCCGCGGCGTTATCCTGATGCGCCGCTGGCGCTCTGGCAAGTGGAAGGGAAAAGGGTTTGTGAAGGGGATGAGTGTTAAAGTGCCGTGACAATGGGTCACTGAATATGAGCTGGGCTTGACAAAGCTATTATTTCAGCAATCTCCCCTCGGGCTTCCTTTCCTTCCGGGCACGGCCATAGCGGATAGACGTGTCCTAACGGTTTTGATTGTCGCGGTTGCCCCATTTCTTGTCGTAGCGGCCCTCGGTATCGATTTTCCCACCGAACATATTGAGGCGGTAGCGGACGTGGAGCATAGCGTATGAGTTGACGCTGTTGTACTGGGTGTCGCTACGGCCGGTGGCGTTCACCCAGCGTTCGTAGTTGGACTGCTGCCCGAGCAGGTCGTAGAAGTTGAGTGCGACGACGAGCGACTTGTTCTTCAGGAAGGGCTTCGATATCTGTCCGTTCCACAGCAATTCATTGGTGTTCATCGACGTGTCGTTGTATCCCCGTCGGCTGCGCTCGTGGAGGTTCATGGAGACCTCAATGTCGAGTGGCAGGCGCACGAGGAACTGTCCGCCGTAGTCGAACTGCCACGTATCGAGGTTGGCGTTGGGCTGTAGTTCGTTGCGCGAGTGCTGATAGTTCAGCCGTCCGTCGATGGAGACCTCGAGCCAGTCGTTGCGGTAGCTGGCGGTCAGGCGTTCGTTGAGGTTCGTCGTACGTGTGGTGTTCTTCTCGGCGTCGGCCAGCCGTTGGGCTACGTAGCTGACATAGTTGTTGTAGCGGATGCGGGTGTCGGTGCCGACGTTCCAGTGGGCGGTGGTGTCGATGGCAGTGTTGAAGGTGAATCCGCCATTGATGTTCCAGTTACCGTTGATGTTCTCTGGTCGTGAGATGCTCCCGCCCGTCGCCGGGTCGTAACGCACGAAGTTGGAGATAGCGTTGCGTGTGTGGCGGAAGTTGAAGTAGACTACGACGGAGCGCTTGTAACGCACGATGTAGTTGTTGTAATAAGCGTTCAGCGAGTTTGCAAACGAGGGTTTCAGTCCTGGATTACCCTGGGTGACATAGAGTGGATTTGAGTCGTCGGTGATGTCGAGCAACTGGGTCATCTCGGGCTGGCTGGTCTCGCCGCGGTAGTGGAACCAGAGGTTGCTCTGCTCGCTGAACTTGTAGTGGAAGTCGAGGGTCGGCGTCAGGTTGATGACATTGCGTATGGTGTCGACGTAGATGCCGCGGTAGTCCTGGATGAAGTCGGAGTGTTGCGGTTGGACGAGGAAACCGAGGTTGTAGTCGTATTTCTCGACGCGATGACGCAGATTCAGCCGGATGTTGTGGGTGTAGTTCTTGTATTCTGAGTAGCGGCTGAGACTGCGGTCGAGTGCGGCAGGCAGCTCCAGATTGCCTCCGACGGGTGCGGCCCAGGAGTCCCATTCGCGGTATTGCGGATGGATGCCATAGAAGGGGTCGGCGTTCATGTGGCTGTAGTCGTAGGTCTTGCGGTCGCTTTTGTTCTGGCTGTAACGCAGCTCGTAGCTGGCCTGCAGGTGTGCACCCTTCCAGAGTGGTTCGCTGTAGGTGCCGCTCAGTACGTAGCCGCTATTGTCCGAGGGCGTCATGTTGTAGCGGGCGGTGTAGTAGGTGGAGTCAAGACCTGCCTGATTCTTGACACGAAAGAGGCGGACGGCATTGTCGCTGGCATTGCGGTTTTCGCTGTTGCCGCCGTTGGCCTCCAATCGTACGACGATGTTGCGGCCACGCGGGTTCAGACGACGGTATAGCTGCAGCATGGCCCATGCGTTCTTGTTGTCGCCATAGGTCAGGCTGGTGTTCTCGTTGCGGTTGATGATGTATGGCATCAGCGGATTGGCGGGGTCGGACATTAATTCCATCTCAGCCATGTCGGCCAGCGGATTGCTGCTGTATTTGTACGGGTCATCATCGAAGGTTGCAGCGAGCGACATGTTGGTGGCGTCGTTGGTGCCGTAGCTGCCGTTGGCTCGCAGCAGGATGTTGGTCAGTGTGTCGGGTTTCCACTCAGCGCGGATGTTGCCCCACCAGTTGTTGCTGCGGGTGTAGTTCGACGTCTTGTTGTTCGAGAAATTTCGCGATGACTCGCTATAGAATGTCTCGCTGGCATTCTCGGACTGATTGTCGCCGCCGCGATGATTCCAGCGCACGCTCGCATCGACCTTTAGTTTCTTGCCGTCGTCGTAGTTGAGGTTGGTGCCGAGCATCTTGCGAGCGTTCAGTCCGCGACGGTTCCACCAACCGGCATTCTCTTCCTTGTTGTTGAAATTGCCAAGGAGCACAATGCGCGTATTGTCGGTGAAGCTCGAGGCCATGCCGCGCGAGGCATAGCGATGCTTGGTGCCGCCGGCAAGGTCGAAATTGGTCATATATCCGCGGTTCATGCCCTTCTTGATGGAAAAGTCGAGGACGGTTTCCTTGTTTCCGTCGTCGATACCGGTAATACGCGACTGGTCCGACTGCTGGTCGTAGAACTTCAGGTTCTGGATGATGCTGACGGGGATGTTTTTGAGCGCCGTCTCCACATCGCCGAGCATGAACTCCTTGCCGTCGAGCAGAATCTTCTTCACCTCCTTGCCGTTGACGGTAATTTTGCCGTCCTCGTCGACATCGGCACCGGGTATTCGCTTGATGAGCTCTTCGATGGCCGAACCTTCAGGGGTGCGGTAGGCTTCTGGATTATAGACAATGGTATCCTTGCGGACGATGACTTGCGCTGCGCGGCCTGTGACGACGGCCTCTTGGAGCAGGATGTTCTCCGACTCCATGAGAAGGTTGCCAAGGTCTTGGTTTTCGTAGCGCCGCAGCGTAATCTCGCGCTCAATGGTCTGGTATCCCAGCGACGAGATGCGCAGACGGTAGGTGCCCGTTCTCGGTGCAAGGACGTAGAAATTGCCGCGCTCATTGGTCACCGTTCCACCGACGAAGGTACTGTCGGAAGCGGTGAACAGCTGGACGGTAGCTTGTATCATCGGCTCCTTCAGGTCGGCGTCGAGCAGTTGTCCGCGGATGGTCAGTCGTCGTTCGTCGGGATCGGGCTGGGCAGACGTTGTGAGCAATGAGAAATGGACAGTGATAAATGTCAGGATGAGTATTACACGTTTTGTCATCGTCTCGTTTTTGTTTAATTCGGTTTATTCTAAGTCCATGGGGGCGTAGACGGCCTCTATGAAGATTTGCCTCGAGCCATTTGATAAATTTTTTCCATGTCTTCGGCCTTGAGCACCTTCAGTGCGCCGCAGGTGCTCTCGTAGTTACGGCTGCACTTACGTGTCATCTCCTTGATTTCCGCATCAGTAATGTCACGGCCGATTAGTTCCTTGATGTTGATAGGCATGCCGATAGCGTGGTAGAAGCGCTCCATTGCCAGAACACCCTTCTCGGCGGTGCCTTCAGGGTCTGTGAAATCGTTGGGCACGTCCATCACGTTCACTGCGAAGCGCACAAAACGGCTCAGGTTCTCATGCATTACATAGCGCGCCCAACTTGGCCACATGGCAGCGAGACCTGCGCCGTGTGTCACGTCGAACATTCCGCTCAGTTCGTGTTCCAACTGATGAGTCGCCCAGTCGTCAGCCACGCCGCAACCCGTCAGACCGTTGTGCATGACGGAGCCGCCCCACATAATTTGTGCGCGGTAGCGATAGTCTTCTGGATTCTTCAGCACGGCAAATATGGCATTCCTGATACTGCGAAGGGCGGCTTCGGCCAGTTCGGTCGTAAAATCCATGTCGTCGTCTTTGGTGAAGTAGCGTTCCATGGTGTGCATCATCATGTCTGTCACACCGGCTGCCGTCTGGTAGGGAGGCAGCGTAAAGGTTCGCTCGGGATTCATGATGGCGAACTTTGGACGCGACATATTGTTTGAATAGCCTAACTTCACATCGCCGTCCTCATTGGTAATGACGCTCGCTTCGCTCATCTCCGATCCGGCTGCAGGAATGGTCAGCACTGAAGCCACTGGCAGCATAGTCTTTGGAGCTTCGACTTTACCGAGATACAACTCCCACACGTTACCCTCCATGCAAACACCATAAGCGATGCACTTCGCCGAATCGATGACACTACCACCGCCCACGGCCAGGATAAAGTCCACACCCTCCTTGCGGCAAAGTTCAATGCCTTTCTGCGCCAGCGAGAGCCTCGGATTGGGAACCACGCCGCCGAGCTTGACGTAATCCACGCCGCCAGCTGCCAGCAATCCACAAATCTTGTCGAGTAGTCCTGAGCGCTCCGCACTCTTTCCACCGTAATGTACCAGCACTTTCGTGCCACCATATTTCTTCACCAGAGCAGCTACCTGCTCTTCACTCTGCTTTCCGAACACCACTTCTGTTGGTGCGTAGTAATTAAAGTCCTTCATATCATTTATAGTAATTCTGTATTTCTTGTACTCTCACGTATCTCCAGACGAGTCTTAACAACCATACGTTTCACACGGTCATCGCCATTTATCTGGTCTAACAGCAGACGGAAGGCTTTCGTCCCAATTTCCTTTGGATTCTGTTTTACGTACGATATCCTTGGCGTCGGCATGTCTGATACCCAATCACTCATATAACCGATGATAGCTACGTCGTCTGGGATGCGTAATTTGCGACTGATGATGGCCTGATAAGCAGAGAGGGCCAGCAGGCCATGCGACGCGATGAATGCGTCGGGCGGTTCCGGCATGTCCAACAGCTCCAGCGTGTCTGTCAGGCCCGAGTGGATGCTGGCATCGTGACATCTCACCAGTTCCTTTCTGATAGGAATATTGCGCTCGCGCAACGCCTCTAAATAACCATGCTTGCGGTCTACTGTCTGCTTCAGTTTGTTCGAACCGCCAAGGAATGCTATGCGCCGCGCACCACCATCAATCAGGTAATGTGTGGCCTGACGTGCAGAATCAGCATCGTTAATCACTACCGACGTTACGTCCACATCTGCGGCGCGGTCGAACAACACCAGCGGAATGTTGCGTTCTTTCATCCGCAACAGATGACTGTAGTCCGTCGTTTCCTGCGACAGACTGACGATGACACCCGCCACTTGCAAGTTCAACAATTTGTCGACGATTTCCACTTCATTGTTATAACGGTCATCAGTGTCGGTTACGATGCACAGATACCCCGCCTTCTGGGCCTCGGACTCGATGCGCTTGATGATCTGGGAATTGTGGTTGAACGCCACATCGGGCACCACGACTCCGATGAGCCGCTTCGTGCCGTGGCGTCCGCAGGTTACTCTCAAATCACCTTGATAGCCGTTCTCGGTCGCCACACGTTCTATTTTCCGCCTCAGCTCTTCGCTGACGCCCTTTTGCCCTTTCAGTGCCCGAGACACGCTGGATACGTTAATATTAAGCGCCTTGGCAATGTCACGCTGCGATATCTTTTTCATTCTGCCAGTCGTTATATTTTTTCCCCAACATTATATGATATTAGCCAATTTCTACTCTCTATTGCCATCTTTTAAAAAGCCACCAACTTTCGCAAGCAGGTGGCTTATGTACAACTAATAGTATGTAATTTATGTGTTGGTCTGTGCAAAGGTAGAAAAATATTGCCAATTCCCCATGAAATTTAGCAATTTTCTACGCAACACTATACGCAACACCTCAAAATGGTACGCGCAACAACTATCTTAATCAGAAAAAAACTCAAAAAGGAGAAAAAAAGAGAAAATAACGAAATAATTGATTACTTTTGCAAACGAAATATGAACATGAAGCAAGTGGAAATTCAAGTAACATACAGACGGACAAGCAGGTTGTCGATGCGCATCGTGAAGAATGGCGATGTGCATGTGTCGGCACCTATCGGAATGCCCCGCGAGAAGGTGATGGCATTCATTGATGAAAACAAAGACTGGATCAACGAGGCGAGGCAGAAGACGTATGAGCGCCAGAAGCAGCGGGCTGAGTTCTTCAACAAGCTGCCACTGGCCACTCGTACGCAAGCTGATGACGCTCTGACACGCCTGAAGGCTTTGGTTGGGCCAATGGTGGAACGACATGCCAAGGAAATGGGGGTACAGCCGAGCATCGTCTATTACAAACCGACTATTTCGCGCTGGGGACAGTGCAATGTCCGCGACCACAGCATCTGTATTTCTGCCTACGTTCTGCTATTGCCGGAATGGTGCGTCGAACACGTCGTGGTTCATGAGCTATGCCACCTCCTGGAGCCAAGCCACAACGCCCGCTTCCATGCCCTCATGGACAAGTATTTCCCCCTCTGGCGCGAGGCTCGCAAAGAGACTCGTCGAATCTACAGTATGGAAGAGGACGAATTAGATTAGCGCCAAATTTTCTTCTCACATACTTTCCTTCAGTATTTCCGTAACATCCTTTTTTGTCAGGTTCAGATAACCGGCGGGATAGACAACGGTGGTTTCGGTGATGCCAGGAATCATTTCGTTGGTGGCACCCAGTTCGCTGATGGTGAGTGGCAGACCTATCTCCAGCATCCAGGCCTTCAGGGCTTCTAATCCCTTCTCGGCTATCTGCTCGTCAGTCAGACCGTCGCCGCTGATTCCCCATACGTTTTTGGCGAAGCGTGCAAACTTAGGCAGACCGTTCTGCATGGCACGACGATAGTAGGCCATAGAGACGGAGGCCAGCGCATAGCCGTGTGGAGCATGCGTCCAGGCACCCACGCTATGACCTATCATGTGTACCATCCAGTCCTGCGCCTTGCCCTTGCCCACGAGGGTGTTCAGTGCCCAAGTGGCTGTCCACATGATGTTCGAGCGGGCCTCGTAGTCCTGTGGATTCTTCACGGCGATACGTGCGGAATGGATCACAGAGCGCATCAAGCCCTCAGAGAGATAATCGCTGGTATTGTCGTCGGTATCAGAGAAATACTGCTCCATGATGTGGTTCATGATGTCGTAGATACCCGCCTTCATCTGGTTGTCGGGTACGGTCATCGTGAACTTCGGGTTCAGGATAGAGAACTTGGGCATCAGACGGCTATCGAACACGTGGCCCACCTTGAAGTTATGCTCGGCATCGGTAATCACCGTGCCGGCATTCATCTCCGAGCCAGTGCCTGCCATCGTCAGGATGCAAGCTACGGGCAGCAGCTTCTGGTCTTCTGCGGGGTCCTCCTGCTTCAGATAGAACTTATCCCAATAGTCGCCCTCGAAATACGCCGAGGCAGCCACAGCCTTCGAGTAGTCGCACACGCTGCCACCGCCGAGGGCCAGAATCAGATCCACCTCGTTCTCGCGGGCAATCTTCACGCCCTCGTTCAGTTTCTCCAGCGTGGGATTGGTCATCACACCCGGATTCTCCACGATGGTCTTGCCAGCCTCACGAAGGATGGCCACCACCTGGTCGTAGATGCCGTTGCGCTTCACACTGCCGCTGCCGTAGTTCAGCAGCACCACGGGGCCGTAGCCCTTCAGTTCGTCCTTGAGGAAATTCAAAGACTCATCACCAAAATACAGTTTGGTGGGATTGTAATAAGAAAAGTTTCCCAACATAGATAATATCGTTTATGTTATTTATTTCACTACCTCGATATAGAAACTGAACGGACGAAAGCCGTCGTTGCAGCTAATCATCGCACTCATCGGGTTCTTCATCCATCCGTCGTAGAAATTGCCCTCGCCCCGTGCCAGCGACTCCACGAACTCACGCATGGAATACCATGCCGACGGACACATTCCCTCGGGTTTCCGGCCGTCAATGGAAATCCATTGCTGGCCCTCCCTGACATCGCAGGTATGCTCTATCGGATTCTCGTATTTCGCCATCAAGTCCTCATAGACCGTCTGGCGAATGGCTGTGATTCTTACTGTATTCATATTATTCGTTGGCATATCTTACAAGTACTATCTTTCGTAATTGTTTTAGTGGGTTTGTTCGGCAAATATACGCAAAAATTCCCAAAGCGATGCTATTTTGCTTTGGGATTTAACTTTTGTTGAATTCTGTCGCGACTCAGCATAGCTCAAACGAGTTTGGCTCTGCCTTCGCTGCTCCATCATTTATGATTTATTGGGTATTAAGCTGCGGCAAATCGACTCGCATTTTGCCGCTGATTAGGCGGGTGAAGGTGAGAATCCAGTGCATCTTCGCCCGCTTTTTGCATCTTTAACGGGCAAAACGGAGAATAATTGAAAGAAATTGCTTATCTTTGCACCATAATTGTAATTGTAACGCTTATGAGTACCCAGATGATGAACAAGACCATTGCCGACTACTTCAAGACCCAGCCCGTTGTAAAGGCATGGCTCTTCGGCTCTTTCGCCCGAGGCGAGGATACCCCGCTGAGCGACGTCGACATCCTCGTGGAGTATGCCGAGGGCGGCATCAGCCTGCTGAAACACTGCGCAATGATTAACGACCTCGAGGCGCTGCTCGATCGTCCCGTCGACCTCATCGAGGACGGCACGCTGCTGCCCTTCGCCGTCGAGAGTGCTAACCGTGACAAAATCCTTATTTATGAGAGAGCCGCTTAAAGACCGCGTCCGTCTGGAGCACATCCTTACGGCCATTGATAACATCTTCCAGTTCACCGAGTGAAAGACCATCGAGCAGTTTAACGACTCCACGATGCTCTTCTACGCCACGGTGAAGAACATTGAAATCATCGGCGAGGCTGCCTACCACGTCACACGAGCCTTCTGCAAGGAGCACCCTGAGACCCCGTGGAAGGACGTTATGCTCATGCGCAACATACTCGTCCATGACTACTACAAGATAAGACTCAACGAAGTGTGGAAGGTCATCAAGGAAGACTTACAGCCACTCCGCGAGCAAGTCGCCCGCTATATCGACGAGACCGACTGGGACGAATGGGAGAAGAACGAGGTCGTAGTCGTGGAGTCTGCCGTCCATAAGAACATGGTACAGACCGCCCGACGCATGAAACAGCGCGGTTACGACACCGACGAGATTTGTAAGATTACGGGTCTGCCCCACGAGGAAATCGAAGCGTTATAAACAATGGAAAACAAAGATTACGCCCTGGCATTGGCACTGAAGAAGCAGGAGAATCATGGACGAGACAAGTCTTGATACGCTCGATTCTTGGTATGACATGTACGAGGAAGCCCGTTACGTAGCTTCCTTGAATAGCGATGAGCCCGAACTGAAGGAGTTTCAGACAAACTATGAGGCTTCACTCGGTCATTGGTCTAAACAAAGAGAAATCGAGGGGCTGTAATACAATAATAAACGTACAGACGCAAAGAGATTCGGGCGGCCGGCGCTGGCGATTCAGCGATGGCCTCCCGAAGTTTTGTTTGTCAGAGTGAATCAATATCTGTCGCCATAATTCTCTGTGGAGTAGCCTTGGGAACCTGACCACATGTGTTTTGCTTCATCACTTTTGAGGACTAACGCACATATTCAATTTCATTTTCTTTTATTGTAAAGGTGCTACCATCCATGTACTCAATTTCTATCTCTGTCAGAATAAGTTTCTTTGCTGTTGAATTATACCAAGCACATCCCCAGCATCCACCACTACTCTTACCAGGTTTAACTGGGCCGGTGTCCTTTCCTCTGTATTCTCGGTAGCCTCGTATTTCACAACTGACTCTATCTCCAACTGCATTCATCGGATAACCTTCCCATACAAGATATTTGATGGTCTTGTCTGACAAATTCTTGTAATAGAAGTAGGCATCCACGCCAGAAGCACTATTAGGCCGTCCCAAGTAGGCACTTGTAATTTTGATGGTTTTCTTTATCGCACTGATTCTTTCTGCTTTAGCAATGCTGTCTTGTTTAGCATCCACAACAGGTTCAACAACAAAATCATCGCCAATGACTGCAGCAGCAACACTGTCTTCTACATCTGACAATACTGGTTGGGGATTCTTGTGACTAAGGCCAAAAATGATAACACCAAAAATGAGAAAGGCGACAATGACCAGAAACACTATAATAGCCGTATCCCCTTTATATCCCTCCTGGGAGTCTGGAATGTTGCTCTTGGGTTCTGCATTCTCAGTCTGTTCTTTTGAAGGTTCTACAGGTAACTTTTCAATCACATCTTCCACAGATTGCTTCTCTCCTTTTTGTTTCCTGGCTCTTTCAGCTTTCCATTGCAAGAATTCTTCAAATTCCTTTTTCTCTTCGTCTGTCATAATCATAATATAAGTTAGTAATCTAAGTTAATTGTCAGCGCAATCTGTTATAAATAAAAAAGCGCAGACTATCTCTATATCTCTGCCAGGTTCGCTACAAACCCAAATTCCGCTATAGGAAGCCTGCGCCGTAAGCGCATACTTCACGCGGAATTTGATTTAACTCTTATGTCTCTTTCGAGGTAGCGATTCGGCAGAGAAGTGAGCAATCTAAAGTTCGTGTCTCATTCGAAACACGCTGCAAAAATACACAAAATTCTTTGAATTCGATGTCTCAAACAAAGAAAAATACATAAACAGTGATAAATTAGTTCACTTTTTCAATTTCAGCACACGAAAATAGTAATCACGGAGCGTAGGCGTTGAAAAGAATTTTGGCCATTATTTTTAGAATTTTGGCCATTATTTTGAAAATAATGGCCAAAATTCTTTTCGAGTCACTTTATTATTGCGAAGCGTCTGAGCACCAAAGGAGCGCAAGAATTCGTGTTTTATCTCTGAGTCAAACAAAAAAGGCCAACTATTACGTTGGTCTTAACATAATTTGACCTACGGTCGAAGCTGCTCCCGCTTGGCATAGCAAGCACGCTTGCTCTGCTCTCGCTTAATCGCAGCTTTATATGTCCGTCTCGATAGTACATATCTGCCTATAGATATTTCTGTTTGAACTGTGCAAGCGTCATGATTTGGCAACGGCCAAACTGCTGCATATCAGTAAGGTCGGCATCTCCCGTGACGAGGATGTCGGCATCGGCCACATGAGCCAGCTCCAGGAGATAGTCGTCCTTCGGATCTCGGCAACGCTTAGGAATGTCGCCGAGCGGATAGTCCTCGCTGCGGGCGCGGAGGAAGGCAAGCAGGCGGTCGCATGCTTCGGGGGCGAAGTAGCGAGCAAACTTGGGGCGCGAGGCCACGGTCAAGATTTCCTGCTGCAGGATGTCGGTCATGACGATGTTCACCGTACCGTCGGTCAGGATGCTGCGTACGGCTGGCGAGGACTTCAGTCCGATGAGGAACGAAATCCAGAGGTTGGTGTCGATGATGATTTTAACGGGCCTGTCGTGCATCGTAAAGTTCCTCCCTTACAAGTTCACACTCGCGGTCAACTTCCTCCTGAGAAATCTGGTCGGTGTTGAACATCGTGAGCAGTTCGTCCACCTCGGACTCGAACACGCGGGGCTTCTCCGTCACGGTCACGTCGGGCGTCTCTTCCTTCTTGAACACCCAGCCCATGGTCCGGATCATCTGCTCGAACCACCCCACTTGGCTACTGGGTATCTGTACGGTCATTGTCGTCATACGCTTGTCCTTTCTGATTTACATAATAATTCGTGTGCAAAGGTACACATTTTTTATAAATAAACTGCAATCGCGTGGAAAAAATCGAAAAACATACTCACTTTCAAAAAATATACTTACCTTTGTAGCTCAACACTACACACATTGAAAAGATGACACAAAGAGAATGGAAAGAGATTAGGAAATTCGAAGAAATCCTCTTCGAAGAGTATCATGGTATAGCCAAGATTACCATCAACCGCCCAAGATTCAGGAATGCTTTCACGCCCAGGACTACCCTGGAGCTGAGCCAGGCCTTCGCACTATGCCGCGAAATGCAGAACATACGTGTGGTACTGCTGACGGGAGCCCCATCGCCCGTGCCGGAAGGGATGAAGCCCGAAGACGTGAAGCATGCGTTCTGCTCGGGCGGTGACATGCACGTGAAAGGACGTGGCGGCTATGTGGACGAGGAAGGTGTGCCCAGACTGAGCGTCCTTGATGTGCAGATGCAGATACGCCGGCTGCCCAAGCCCGTTATCGCCATGGTGGGCGGCTATGCCATCGGTGGCGGACACGTGCTGCATCTGGTCTGCGACCTGACCATTGCATCGGAAAACGCCATCTTCGGCCAGACCGGTCCTAAGGTGGGCTCGTTCGACGCCGGATTCGGCAGCAGCTATCTGGCTCGCATCGTAGGACAGAAAAAAGCCCGGGAAATATGGTTCTTATGCCGCCAATACACTGCACACGAGGCAGAGCAGATGGGCATGGTGAACAAGGTTGTTCCCCTCTGCGAACTTGAAGACGAGTGCGTCAAGTGGGCAGAAAAGATGATGGAGCACAGCCCCATTGCACTACGCATGATCAAGGCCGGACTCAATGCCGAACTCGACGGACAGGCAGGCATCCAGCAACTTGCAGGCGACGCCACCATGCTCTACTACTTCCTTGACGAGGCCCAAGAGGGCGGCAAGGCTTTCCTTGAGAAGCGCAAGCCAGACTTTGGCCAATACCCCAAGATTCCATAATCCACAGGAAATGAAGAAACTCGACATCAGCATTGAAGCGCGCACGCTGCACTTCCGCCAGCCTGCAGGCACTTCACGAGGCATATACACGGAACGCAAGATATGGCTCGTAACCGCCAGTGAAGGTAACCGACACGGGATTGGCGAATGCGCACCCCTTCCCGACCTGAGTTGCGACGCTCTACCCCCTAATCAATATGAAAAGGTATTGCGCCAGTTCTGTGACCAGACCGAGCAAACGGGCGACATTGACTATGAGGCCATGCGCGACTACCCATCCATGCTCTTCGGACTGGAGACTGCCCTGCTGTCGCTACGTTCTTCTAAGGGAAAACATGGGAAAACATGGCAGCTCTTCGACAATGCCTTCAGCCGCGGAGCACAAGGCATCCCCATTAACGGACTGGTTTGGATGGGCAACTACGACGAGATGCTGCAACGCATGGAAACGAAACTGGAACAGGGATTCCGTTGTGTGAAAATCAAAGTGGGAGCCATTGACTTCGACAGCGAACTGGATCTGGTCAAACGCATACGCGAACGCTTCTCGCCACGCGAGGTGGAATTACGACTCGATGCCAACGGTGGCTTCAAACCCGACGAAGCCCTCTACAAACTGGAACTGCTATCGCAGTATGCCATTCACAGCATAGAACAGCCGGTGAAGCCCAACCAGTGGGCGTTGATGGCTGAACTGTGCCGGGACGCGCCCCTGCCCATTGCACTCGACGAGGAACTCATCGGCCTGAACACACCGGAAATCAAGCGGCAGATGCTGCGCATCGTGAAACCAGCCTACATCGTGCTGAAGCCGTCGCTGCACGGCGGCATGCTGGGCTGCCAGGAATGGATTGACGCTGCAAACGAAGAGGAAATAGGCTCATGGATTACATCGGCGCTTGAAAGCAACATAGGGCTGAATGCCATCGCCCAGTTCTGCTGCCATGTCTATGGCGACCACATCACCATGCCACAAGGACTGGGTACAGGACAGCTCTTCACCGACAACATTGACGTGCCGCTGGAAATACGCGGCGACCAACTATGGCTGTCAGCACAAGACTGCGAAAAAAATGAATCAATAGTATGACAACTGCAAGAACTTCTCAACCGAGATACCCTTGTTTTTCTTCATGAACTGCTCTGCACGCTTCACATGGACATTGTCGAACTGACGGATGCCCATGGACTGATTGACGACATACTGTATCTTACCCATGTGCCGGTCGAGCGCAGCCCGGGTGGTGTCGCCTTCGGGCAACGGATAGAGACTCAACAGATAGAAGCCGATGCAATCGGGGACAATGAACGAGCGCTTCATCATGGAGCGCTGACGATCGGAATAGCCATACTTCAAATAAAGGGGATATTCGGAACCAAGGTACTTGTCGAGCGAGATGCCCAGATAGCCGTCGCCGGCAACGATACTCTGGTCAAGCGAACTGATCTGGGCATAGACCTGCGGCATCTCCAGACCCGGAATCATCCTACTTAAACGCAAGAACGACTCTGCAAGGGTGCTCTCGACATCGCTCAGGTTGGCAAACTCATGCTCGACATCGTTTATCAGCATCTGTAGCGTGGAATCCTGGAAGAATAGCAACAACTTGCTCTTCATCTCCGGATCGTTGGCCGGACCCAGCTGCAGCACATCCTCAATAAGCATGCGTGTCTCTGTAGGATATTGTGTGTTCATCTGTTGCAACGCAGCAAAGTCGCCCGTGGTGAGATAGAGCCGCTCAAGCTGGTCATAGCGGTCTATCTCCAAAGCCGTTTCCGACTGCTGTTCTTCGCTTGGACGAAGACGCCATTCACAGCCTAAACAAGCAAGCAATACTACCAATATAAATAAATATATGCGGTGCACGATAAATACGTAAACTATTTTAAGAACGTTAAATTCACCTGCAAAATTACTAAAAATTCTTTTAATAACCAAATTTTAACCTAAAATATTTAAAAATAAATATACTTTTGAGTTGGTTTTCTGTATTTTTGTAGCGTAACTAAAACAAATCATTGTAACATGAAGCGAAATTTTGCCATTTTCACGCTCCTTTGCGCGCTGTCGGCCTCTGCACAACACACGCTGCAAGTCACCGTCACGAATCCCGATAAGACTGCACGCACAGACCAGCCTGTCATCATTTCACTTGGACAATATGGCAGCGTAAGCTCTGCCATGGTCAAGTCAGGAGACAAAGAGATTGCCTGCCAGCTGGACGATCTGGACCAGGACGAAACGATGGACGAGCTCTGCTTCCTGGCCGATCTTGCCGGAAAGGAATCGCGGACCTTTACCATCACACTGCTTCGTGAAGGGGAACCGAGACAATACCCCGCCAGAGTCTATGCAGAAATGCTGATGCGCAATGACAAGGTCAAGGAGAAAAACCGCCACAACAACTACATCTCGAGCATTACAGCCCGTGGCGACTGTGCCAACAGCTACAACCTGCAGCATCATCATGGAGTGAGCTTCGAAAGCGAGTTGAACGGCATACGCATCTATTTCGACAAACGGCAGACGTTGGACCTCTACGGAAAATTCAAAAAGCGCCTGGAGCTAAAGGACACGCAATTCTATACTTCGCAAGAACAGAAAGAACAGGGATACGGCGACGACATTCTCTGGGTGGGCAACACGTTCGGTCTCGGTGCCTTCCGCGGATGGAACGGGAAGGAACCCACGATGATAGACCCGGTGAAGAACCGTACACAGCGCGTCATCAGCTACGGACCGCTGCGCACCATCGTCGAAATCGTTGACCAGGGGTGGAAAGCCGATGCAGACAAGCCTGCCCTCAACATGACCCTGCGCTACACCCAGTATGCAGGACATCGCGACACGGACATTGACGTGTTGTTCAACCGGGATGTAGCCGACTACCGTTTCTCCACGGGCATTATCAATGTGAAAGGCTCTGTAGAGTATTCCGACCGGAGTGGACTGCGTGCATGCTGGGGCACTGACTACCCCTCGACAGATACGGTGAAGTGGAGTCGTGAAACCGTAGGATTGGCCATCCTCATTCCAAGGCAATACATTGTCAGCGAGGAACCTGCCAACAAAGACAATTATGCCTTCGCGGTTGCGACCGCCAAGCGGCACATGAGCTACAAAATTGCCTATTGCTCAGACAACGAGACCTTTGGCTTTCATTCGTCAAAAGAATGGTTCGACTGGGTGAAAGCATGGAAGAAGGAGGTAGAAAGACCGGTTGTAGTAAGCATCAAGGACGCATCTGAGGGAGAGCGCTAAAGCATTTATGCCTTTTGACATAGTATTGCCAGAGCAGGGAGAACGGTCTTTGCTCTGGTATGTTCTTCTCTACCCTCCCCTGCTGGATTGCCTGACGGTCGGCCTCAAAATCCTTACGCCAGCGACGGAATGCCCGACGAGCACGACAAACAGCCAAGAAATCGCCCAGATTGCGCTGAAGGATGAGCATCTCCAAGGCAGCCACATAATCGAGCAGTCGTCTGACTCGCATGACATGGCCCAACTCCGCATCGGGCAGGCACTTATAAAGCATGGTCAGGTTGTTGCGGAAATTCAGGAAGGTTTTCATCGGGTTGCTCTTTGGCAACGTACCGCCCCCCACATGAAACACCTTGCTACTGGGTACACAGAAAATCTTGTAACCGCGAATGCGCAGTCGCCAGCAAAGATCGATCTCTTCGTTATGAGCAAAGAAGCGAGCATCCAATCCACCCACCTCTTTATATATATGCGCGCGTATGAAGAGCGCAGCACCTGTGGCCCACAGCACTGGCTGACAATCGTCATATTGCCCGCTGTCGCTCTCCACGGTATTGAAAATCCGGCCACGACAGAACGGATAGCCATAACGATCAAGGAACCCCCCGCTGGCACCGGCGTACTCAAAACGTCCACGGTCAAAGATACTGAGCAGCTTGGGCTGGCAGGCTGCCACCTCTGCATGAGAATCCATAAACGTCACCAAGGGCGTCAGCCAATGCTGTGTCACCTCGATATCGCTGTTCAACAGCAGGAAGTATTCTGCATCGATCTGCTCCAAGGCACGATTATACCCCTCGGCAAACCCCCAGTTCTTGTCGAAGAGGATGAGCCTCACCTCGGGAAAGTGCTCACGAAGGAGTTGCAGACTATCGTCGGTAGAAGCATTGTCGGCCACATAGACCACTGCCTCACTGCGCGAATACTGCAACACCGACGGAAGATACTGGCTCAGCATTTTGGAGCCATTCCAATTCAGTATGACGATTGCAACTTTCTCCTTCATCGTTCTATATGGTTATCTATGATTTCTGCAAAAAGGGCTGTCTTGTCATGATTGAAGCCACCCAGGCGAACGCTCATCAACTGATTGTCGTATTCTGGCCGGGAAGCGGACGGAGGAAGTTCAACCCTAATGTAGTTGCGTGTAAAGCCATGCATGGCACGCCCGCGGGTGGCCTTCTCAAAGAGGACCTCAGCCTCCTGCCCGATATGCGCGGCATAGAATGAGCGGATCTTGTCGTCACTCATCTCAAGCAACCGCTTACTGCGCAGCTTTTTCTCCTTCTCAGGTACTACGTATGGAATCTTTAAGGCTGCCGTTCCGGGCCGTTCGGAATAGGGGAACACATGGAGCTGCGTGACAGGAAGCGACTCCAGGAAGGAGCAGGTCTCCTCGAAACACGCTGGCGTTTCACCCCGACAGCCCACCATCACATCGACACCGATGAACGCCTCTGGCATCAGCTGCTTGATGCGCATGATTTTCCCGGCAAACAACTGGCGGTCGTAGTGACGATGCATCAGCTTCAGTACGGTGTCGCTGCCGCTCTGCAGGGGAATGTGGAAATGAGGCATGAATGCACGACTCTGTGCACAGAAAGCTATCAGCTCATCGCTGAGCAGGTCGGGTTCCAGACTGCTGATGCGATAGCGGCGGATGGGCTCCACTGAGTCGAGCGCCCGCACCAAGTCGATGAACTTCTCGCCAGTGGTCTTGCCAAAGTCACCTATGTTGACACCCGTCAAGACAATCTCCTTGCCTCCTTCGGCAGCAGCCGTCTCTGCCTGTTCCACCAATGAAGCTATCGAGGGACTGCGACTGAAGCCACGGGCATAGGGTATCGTACAGTAAGTACAGAAATAGTCGCAGCCGTCTTGCACCTTCAAGAAATAGCGAGTGCGATTGCCACGCGAGCATGACGGAGCAAAGGTCTTGATATCCTTGGTCTTCGACGTAAACGTGGGAACGGCTTCTTGCCCTGACTGGGCGGACGAAGCCCACTGCTCCGACAAGAACTGCACCAGCGTGGCCTTCTCATTGGAACCGAGAACAAGACTGACGCCCTCAATCTGCGCCACTTCATCGGCCTCCAGCTGAGCATAGCAGCCCGTGACCACCACAAAGGCACCGGGATGTTGCCTTACAAGCCGATGTATGGCCTGCCTACACTTACGGTCGGCCACCTCGGTCACCGAGCAGGTATTCACAATCACCAGGTCGGCATGCTCGTTTTTCTGTGCCGTATGCACACCCAGTTCCTGCAACATCTTTCCAAAGGTCGACGTTTCCGAGAAATTCAACTTACAACCCAACGTGTAATAAGCAGCGGCCTTTCCCTGTAAAGCAGAAGTATCAATCATATAAAAAACGGTGTAATCGTTAGCAGGTACAAAGGTAATACTTTTTTCTTGAATCAACCGCTTTTTTGTCTATAAACGTTTATGTGTATTTTTGATACCAATTTTTAACATTTCGGAAACAACTGGTTTTCAGTTAATTACAAAAAAGTTACAAAAACAGCCTAAAAAAAAACAAAAAAAATGTATCGTCGTATTGAAAAAATGCCTAACTTTGCACCGTTTTAATAAACAAATGATTGTTTTACAGATTTAAAAAAGCAAAGAAATGAAAAAGTTAGTATTTATGTTCGTAGCTGTTGCAGCTATTTCGTTCGCATCTTGCGATGGTTCTAAGACTCAGGCTCCTGCCGTTGAGGAGGATACCGTAGCTGTTGCTGAGATTGCAGAGGACACGACTGCTGTTGACACTGCTGCTGTTGACACTGCTGCTGTTGAGGCTGAGGTTGCCGAGTAATTAGTTGCACAACGAACTAATGCGAGTTTAGCCGCTGGACGGGAGTCCAGCGGCTATTTTGTTTCGTGTCGCTTCGTATTATTTGATTCCCCTTTCATTGAGTGCCTTGGCATAGCGCTGTGCATTCTGCAGGTGCTCCTGATAGGTACGGGCAAAATTGTGGGTGCCAGAGAAGTCCTCTTTTGCACACATGTAGAGATAATCGTGTGGAGTACGATTGAGCACAGCGTCAATGCCCCGCACAGATGCGATTTTAATGGGGCCAGGGGGCAGGCCGGTGTTCTTGTAGGTATTGTAAGGGCTGTCGGTTTGAAGCATATTCTTGTAGATGCGCTTAATGGAGAAGTCGCCGATGGCGAATTTCACGGTAGGATCGGCCTGCAGGGGCATGCCTTCCTTCAGTCTGTTCAGATACATACCGGCAATAGCGGGCTTCTCGCCATTGTTGGCTGTTTCTTCGTCAACAATGCTTGCAACGGTGCACACCTCATCGGGAGTGAGTCCCAGCGCGTCTGCCTTATGACGACGATCATAGCTCCAGAAGGAATCATGCTCCTTCTTCAGCCGTTGCAGCAACTGACGAACATCCACATTCCAGTAGACCTCATAGGTATTGGGCACTATCATAGCTGCTATCGTCTGGGTAGTGTAGCCCAATGCGGCACACTCAGCACTATCAGTGAGGACTTGTGCAATAGAAGCACTATCGGCCATAAGACGGCGTCCCAGGGCGGCTGCCAGCATGGGCATGGTGCGACTCTCGGGTATGGTAAGCATAAGCGGTGTCTGTCGGGCGCTGCTCAGGTTCCGGTAGAGGCGGAAAGTGCTGATGCCCGGCTCTACTGCATAGCGCCCGGAATGCACCTGCTGTTCATAGTCGGTATGACGCATCAGGGTACGGAGCCCCTGCAGGGCGTGGGGAGAGGCCACAGCAGTGAGTTTGTCACAGACGGAATCGGGATTGTCATCGTCATCTACATAGAGATAATGGGTGGTGTCAATAGCCGAGATGCTGGTGAACAGATAATAGTATACCAGGAAGCAGACGGCAGCCAGACAGGCCACTGCTGGGATGAGATAGGTTTTTGCTTGATGCTTCATGATGAATGATGCATGGAGTGTTTTTGACGTTTGTTGACTATGGTATCGGTTGCGTATTGATACAAACGGCAGCCCAATAGAGGAATGCCCACGCCTGCTATGGCATAGAGCACCCAGAACCAGTCGTCGGACGCATGGTCATGGATGACCATGTGGCAGCCTATCTGCCGCCAGTCAAGTCCGTAGTAGAGAATCTTCAGGGCGCTCACAGCCTTATAGCTGATAATATGAAAGACAAAGATGGCAAGCGTATGATCACCACAGTAGACGAGCAGCCGACGCACCAAAGAGGGACGGCTGTCAATCCAACTGGAGACATTGTAAACCATCAGGCAGCCACACAGGGCTGGCAGCGGCAGGGCGATGAACTTTTCGAAGGTGGATTTCCAGTCCATGCTGGCAGGTGCCCACAGGGAGAAAGACAACACAACGACAAAGAAAAGCAGGGTGATTGCCAATGTGGGACGATAGCGATGCTGCCACTGCCGGAAAAGGAAGCCGGCACCGAAGAAGAAGGTACCCATGATGTCGCGGTAGCCGCCCTGAACAAGGGTGATGACCTTCAATCCCTCAGCAGTCTTCCATGCTGCAAGGAGCAAAGCCACAATACATGCCGATAGCGGAATCCACAGGCTCAATGCACGTCCCTGAGCAGGCGGGATGACATGCCAACGACGCGAGACGGCATTCCAACCATACCTGAGCAACTTGAAGATGACCAAATAGAGTATACTGGCCACAAGCAGGCCACGAAAGAACCAGAAGGCTCCGCAGAGGAACTCGTCATAGCCTCCCATTGCCGACACCATGTTCCACAGACGTTGCTGTGCCTGATGCCATGTATAGGGATGAGTGACGCCGCCCGACCAGTTTCCATACTGCTCGTTGAGCAGTCCAATGCTGAACATGCAGTTATGAATGACAAGGAAGAACACGGACCACTTCAGGAAAGGCAGGTATAGCCCGCGGAAACGCTTCTTCACGAATGTGGCTTCTTGATCCAGATAGCGCAAGGAGAAAAAGTAGCCTGAAGCGGCAAAGAACAGCGGCATGTGGAACTCGTAGAGGAACATGGACAGCCGTTCCGGGCAGTCGGCATGGCCTATGACCATGAGGATGATGGCCAAAGCCTTGCAGATGGAGATGATGGTATTGCGCTGCATATCAGAGGAAAGGGCTGAGAAGACGAACAAGACGTCCGCGCAGTTTCTGGCATGGTGTGCGCATGGCGTCCCAGGTCTCGGGAGTGAGTAGCACGCTCCGACGCTTGTCATCGTCAAACATGCGGTCGAGCTGACTTGTTGTGCATCGGTCAATAATAATGGCATTTACCTCATAGTCGAAACGCAGGCTTCGCGCATCAAGGTTGGTTGAACCCACTGTGCAAAAGCGTCCGTCTACAGTCATTAGCTTGGAGTGATGGAATCCGGGCTGGTAGAGCCATACCAGCGCACCCTGCTTCATAAGCCTGTGAGCATTTTCCAGTACACAGTCGGGGGTGAGGGGGATGTCGCTCTTAGCAGAAACCATCACCTCTACCTTCACGCCTCGCTGCAATGCCCTACGAAGCGCCTTGCTCACGGAAGGAATAAGCGTAAGGTAAGGATTGATGATGCGCAGGGAATCATGCGCTGCATTGATGGCATCCGCATACAGACGGCGCATGACGTCATTGGTGGTGTGTGGCTCACGGCTGGCTATGCCCACAAGTTTGTGGTGGGCAGTTGCAGTAGTATCAGGCTTAAGCCGGGTGAAATGGTTTGGCTGATAGGCCCTGAAATAGGCAGGATTCCAAATGTCCTCGCCCGTTACCCGCTGCCAGATGCGTGAGAATATGAGCTGCAGCTCGTTGACTGCACCGCCTTCTATGCGGCAATGCATGTCACGCCACTCTCCTACTTGCTCAGTACCGTTAATATAATAGTCGGCCACGTTCATTCCTCCCGTATAGGCAATCTGACCATCAATGACCACAATTTTCCGATGATCGCGTGGCCAGATATGGTTCACCCAAGGGAAACGGATGGGATCGAACTCGTGAATATCAATACTGTCCTGGCGCAGACGCTTGATATGCCGTCGCAGCAGCGGCTGATTGTTCGAGTCGTTGCCGAAGCCGTCGAACAAAGCCCTAACCTCAACTCCCTCGCGCCGCTTCTGACGAAGAAGGTCGAAAAGTAAAGAGGCAATGGAGTCATTACGGAAGTTGAAATACTCCAAGTGGATACTATGGCGCGCCTGTCTGATGGCAGCGAAGAGATCGTCAAACTTCTGCTGCCCGGACATGAGCAGCGTCACACTATTGTTGTGAGAGAAACGAATGCCGTAGTCCTGCATCTGCCGCAGAAACAGAGAATCTGAAGTATCCTGCCACGCATGAGCGCTCTGGCAACTAAGAGTAAGGACGATGGCCGTCAGGACCGCCTGAACATGTCTTGCAAACATCACCTGCGATATTTCTGTCGGTATTCGGTGGGCGAGATACCAAACTTTTCCTTGAAGAGATTAATGAAGCTGTCGCCCGTAGCAAAACCTATGTTGCTGGCCAGCTCGGTCATGTTGATATTGGTGCGCTGCAGCAGCACGCAGGCATTCTTCAGGCGCAGATCACGCACAATCTCCGCAGGTGTCTTGCCCGTAAGTTCATTCACTTTCTGGAAGAAGGGACGCATGGACATACCCATGGCTGATGCCATCTCCTCCAAGTTAATCTGTCCGCGACTCATGTTCTGCTGCACATATTGCTCGATACTTGTGAGAAGTCGCTGGTCCATAATCTGAGCCATGGAACGATTGTCGGTGTAGGCCTCAGCCCCCTCGGCTCCACTCTTCTCCTGCTGTGACTTGCTGGCCAACTGAATGGATACAGACTGTATCTGCTCGTCAATTTCAACCTCAACCACTGGCGAGATTGTTCCATCAACAGATTCAGTAGCGGTGGTCATACTGGAGTTCCTATCCTCCAGCATGCGCGTCTCGGCACCTTCAATCAGGTTACTGCCGATGTCCATAGGTCCAATGCCAAGCTGCTTGTTGAAGCGCATCACAGCCTCCTGCAGGTTGAAGGGCTTGGCCAGGTAGTCATCGGCACTCATGGTGATGTTCTGATTCAAGGCTTCACTGGCATTGAACTTATTGTCTGTCATCAACACGAACTTGATCTTGCAGAGCATGTGATGCATTTTTATCTTGTTACAGAGTTCACTACCGGTCATGCCAGGCATGTCCTGCTTACAGATAACCAAATCGGGCATCAACGTTTCAATGTCGGCAGCAGCCTTGCGAATGTCCTGATAGGCACGGAAACGGTATATGCGGCGCAGACGGGAAGAGATGAACTTGGAGAAGTCGTCATTGTTGTCAATGAAAAACACCTGGAACTCTGACATCGGAGCCTCCTCATGCTGGTTGCCGATTTCGTAAGTCAGCTCGTCGTTCACGGTATCGGGCAGCATCATCTGTCCGTTGCTGTCAAGCTCGAAGTGCTTCTGTACTCTCTGCTTGGCCGTTTCCTCCGGATGCTCCAATGCAGCTTGCATATCACTGACACGGGTGATTACCTGCAGCATCTGGGAGTGAAGGTTATTCAGTTGCTCGCGCTCCTCGACAGTGCTCTCACGCTCTGCCAGGTTCATAATAATGGTCGTCATGCGGGCCATGGGTTGCCTGAGTTCGTCGCTGGTAGCCTTGATTTCTTCACGCTGCCGCATCAACTCGCCAATGACAGCCTTCTTCTTGTTCCATAGCAACCTGATTTGGTCAAACCCTTTCTTCCAAAGATAGAACACGACCACAAGAATAGCCAAATAAACCAGTTTCATCCACCAGGACCACCACCACGCGGGCTCGACAATGATGGTTAGGATTGTCTCCTGTGAGGTAAGCGATGAACTCTCGGGATTGCTGGCCTTCACATGCAGTTCGTAGGTGCCACTGGGCAGGTTGGTAAACGTCACTCCATGTTTCAAGGCATCGCCCGCCACAAAATTTTCATTATAACCCTTCAAATAATAATGGAACTGCAAGCGTTCGCTCTGGTTGTAGTTGCCTGCCGCAAACTTGATGGTAAAGGTATTCTCGTCATGCGCCAGTCTGATCTCGTTGATTTCATTGAGGGCAAGCGGCAGAATAATGTGGTTCTTATATGGAAGTCCGGTCTGCACTTCCTCCTCGCCTATGAAAAGCTGGGTAAGAATGACACTGGGCAGCGCATTTTTTTCATCATCCGATTTGGGACGTATGCTGCTTACACCATAGAGACCACCCATGAGAATATTACCATCCTTGCCACGCAGAATGGCACCCATATTGAACTCATTGCCCTGCAGGCCGTCACTCTGGTTATAATTATAGAGTCCGTAGTTCAGGATGCCGTCACGATGGTCAATGACTATGCGGCAGACACCATTGTTCGTCGTCACCCAGATGTTCTTATGGCTATCCTCTGTGATGCCACAAATCGTGTTATTACACAGTCCCTGCTTCTCGGTAATATAGTCCAAGACGTCGTTTTCCATGTTCAGCACGTTCAAGCCCTCTCGGGTACCAATCCATAAAAGATCACGGCTGTCTTGATACACTTGGGTTATGAAGGAGTTGGTAAAACGCTTCATGTTGGTCGAGTTTCCAATCAGGTGACGTATCTCGGCCGTTGAGAGGTTCATTATAGAAAGTCCATCGGAAGTACCTATATAAAGATTATTGTCCTTGCCATAGTTCAGCGCAGTAATATTATTGGTGGGAAGCATGTTGCGCGTCTTGGTATAGCTTGTAAAAGAGTGCATGCGCAAATTGTAAACCTGCAGTCCACCCTCGGTGGCAATCCAGAGGTTGCCCACATTGTCTGTGCAGAGCGCATTGACATGGTCGTTAAGCAGCGCACCCTTCTCCTCTTCGGCACTCGTTGTGGAGTAGATAGTAGTTGTGCCATCCTTGATGCGAGTCAGGCCGTTCTGATGAGAACCCACCCAAAGGCTGCCATCTGGTGTATTGGCCATACATGACACATGGTTACTGGCCAATAGACCCTCGTAGCCAATAATGCCATAGTCGCTGGTTCCATAGATGGTGTGACCAGTTGAGTCTTGCACAATGGCAGTAATGTCACCGATATTTTTCGTAGTGAACTTATAGATGTTCTCACCCCAGTAAGCCACACCCGCTTTCGAAGTACCGACCCAAAGCAGATCGGTATTATCTACGTAGACACACTGTATACCGAACGACTGGCTGGCCAGGTTGGCGGGCACTACGCTGTTCTGAAGAGCATGCATGGTGCTGGGTGGCACCATCTCAACCTCATGTGAATTAACGTTTACACGCAGCAAGCCATTTCGGTTGGTGCCAATCCAGATATTGCCTTTCCGGTCGCCAGCCATACTGTTCACGGTGTAGTCGCTGCCATTTCCAGTCAGTCCGAACTGGTTGCCGATATTCAGATCCCACACCATGGCTTTCTTGTTGAGCACAAACAGCGTTCCTTGTCCGTAAAGCCAAATGTTATCCATCTGGTCAGCAAAGACCTTCAGCGACATGCTGTGGCGAAGACCGCGCTGGGCTATCTCATTGTTGCTCCACATGATGTACTGCTGATGCAAGGCGTCCATACAATAAAGACGACCATCTTCATAGACGGCAATGGCACCGTCCTTGCACTCGCCGATGGAACAGATCCGCCCCTGGGGCAGACTATTGTTGTCATCGGAAATGGGAAACTCCACATTCACCTGTTGCTGTGTGTTATAGCACACCACCTTCTTCTTTGGTATGTAGCACCAAACGTTTTTGTGGCTGTCAATGAAAGTAATCTCCGGAGTTTCGTCAACACCCATCTGTTTGTAGGTATGGTTCATGCCACGGTCGAAGGTCTCCGTCTGTGAATTATAGACACAATAACCTGCCGGTGTCTTCACCCAGATAGCACCATTGTTCAGTTCTTGAATGGAGCTGATATAGCTTTCGGGGAGTGATGCACCATCTTGCGAATCGCTCTGGAAATGCTTGAAAATATATCCGTCGTAACGGTATAAGCCTGCCGGTGTACCCATCCACACAAAGCCGTGCGAGTCCTTCATGATGCAGTTAATCTGACTTGAAGTGAGGCCGTCCTTTGCCTCAAGCGTCTTGAACAGATAACTGCCTGCAGCCATCAATGGAGCCACGAACAGCAGCAATGCTATTATCTTCTTTCTCAGTCTCATATATATGCGATGCAGAATCTTTACTTTTTAACCCTATATCATACACGAATAGTGATCAACCACGCCAAGCAGCCGCTGCTGGTCATCGACCACCAGAACGGAATGAACCTTGTAACACTGCATGATGCGCTGTATCTCTGTAATCTTCGTCTGCGGTCCTACGGTCTTCGGTGTACGGGTCATGATGTCCGCAACCGTGTGGTCGAAGAACTTGGCCTGCCAGCGCTCCATGGCCCGGCGAATATCGCCGTCGGTGATAAGCCCCACGATGCGCCCGTTCTCCTCTGCCACGCCAAGTCCTAATTTCCCTTTGCTCACGAGAATGATGGCTTCGCCCAGATGCATCTCAGGAGGAAGCAGGGGCATATCCTCTGAACGCATCACATCCTGTGCAGTAGTCAGCAGACGCTTTCCAAGTTCGCCGCCAGGATGGAATTGGGCAAAGTCTTGCGGCTGGAAGTTACGGCGCTCAATAAGTGCGACGGCCAGTGCATCGCCCATTGCCAACTGTGCCATTGTGGAACTTGTTGGGGCAAGGTTAAGCGGACATGCTTCCTTCTCCACATGGACATTCAAGTGACAGGTGGAATACTTGGCCAGCAACGAATGAGGGTTTCCACTCATTCCAATGATGGGAATCTGCATGTGCAATACCATGGGAATGAAACGAAGCAGTTCGTCTGTCTGTCCAGAATTTGAGATAGCCAGCACCACATCATCAGGAGTCATCACGCCAAGATCGCCGTGATAGACATCGAGCGGATTGATAAAGAATGAAGGCGTTCCCGTCGAAGAGAGTGTTGCGGCAATCTTCGCACCAATATGTCCGCTCTTCCCCACTCCAGTAACGATGATCTTCCCCTTGCAGTCGTACATCAGTCCGACTGCCTGGTCAAAATGCTCATCCAACTGGCTGGCCAGAGCCTTCACAGCCTCTGCCTCTTCCAGGATGCATCTCCTTCCGTATTCTCGTGTTGTCATTATTAGTTCTCTGATTACATGTGTTCTCCAATGAGCTTCTCCACCAACCCTTCGAGCTTATCGAGTTCCAGCATGTTGGCCGCATCACTCAATCCCTCGTCAGGATTCGGATGCACTTCCATGAAATAGCCTGTCGCGCCGAAAGCCTTGGCAGCCAATGCCATGGGCTCAACAAAGCGACGGTCTCCACCTGTCTTGCCTCCTTGGGCGTCAGGACGCTGCACACTATGTGTACAGTCCATGATGACCGTTGGAACGATGTCAAGCATGTCGCGGATGTTGCGGAAGTCCACCACGAGCGTTCCATAACCCATCATGTTTCCGCGCTCAGTCAGCCACACCTCGCCAGCACCTGCCTCACGTGCTTTTTCCACAGGATAGCGCATGTCGCGTCCAGCCAGAAATTGTGCTTTCTTGATATTCACGACACGCCCTGTCCGAGCAGCAGCCACAAGCAGGTCCGTCTGACGGCACAGGAAAGCTGGTATCTGCAGCACATCGCACACTTCGGCCACCGGCACAGCCTGCCAAGCCTCATGAATGTCGGTCAGCAGCCGCAGCCCATATTTCTCCTTAACATCGCCGAGCATCTGCAGTCCTTTTTCCAGGCCAGGGCCACGGAAGGAATGCAGAGATGTCCGGTTGGCCTTGTCGAAAGAGGCCTTGAAGATGATGTCAGTGCCCAGACGGCGATTGATTGCCACCAACCTTCCGGCCACAATATCCAGTAGCTCGGCCGACTCTATGACACACGGACCAGCTATCAGTTTTGGCTTGTTCATGATCTTTTGCATGTTAATTGATTTGCAAAAGTAAGTATTTTCTTTTATATGAGCAAGAATAATGTATTAATTTCCGCTAAAATGGCATTTGGAATGACAGGCAGCAAGGGGCGTTCCAATGTAACTTATGTTAAAAAGCTGGGCTTGCCTTTACTTTTTCTTGGTGACTTCATGGAAATGGACTACCTTTGCAAGACATTTTGAAATTAACCAGAACAAAGAGACGAAAAGAATGAAAAGATTGTTTTTTGCATTTGCCATGTTGCTCGTTGCAACGATGAGCTTTGGGCAGACTGCCCGCCAGATACTTGACAAGTGTGCCGCCACACTCAATACCAAGGACGGCATGCAGGCCAATTTCACCATGTCCAGCGCCCAGTATGGCTCGGCCAGCGGTACTATTGCCATTAAAGGGCAAAAGTTCCACGCCACCACGAACATGGCCGCAATGTGGTTTGACGGCAAGACCCAATGGACCTACATGAAGAAAAACGACGAGGTTAGTGTGACCAACCCCTCGCAAGCACAATTGGAGGCCATCAACCCCTACCATTTTATTAATATGTATAAAAATGGCTATTCGTACACAATGACCAAGGATGCTAACAGCTATAAGGTGCATCTTACCTCGACAGGAAAGAACAGCCGCATCGGCGAGATGTTTATCACTATTGACAAGCAGACCAGTCATCCTACGGAGGTAAAACTGCTGCAGGGTAAGAAATGGACCACCTTCGTCATCTCCGACCTGAAGAAGGTCAAGATGGCCGACTCGGCATTCCAATTCAATTCCAAGGACTTCCCCAAGGCTGAAGTGATAGATCTAAGATAGCGCATGAACCGCCTGAAACTCTTCCGTTTACTGCGTCACAACAACCATCTTGGCTTTCGCCGTTCGCCTGCTTTCGAACAGAGCATGATAGCCAAGGTGATGATGCTGATAGGTGCTGCTTTCATGGCCATCTATCTCATCTTTGCTGGCGTGATGCTGTCCATGATTGCCAATGATGAGGACATGCCTGCCTTTGTTTTGGTATTCATGCCCTTCTTTATGTTAGCAGACTTCGGCTGGCGCTTCATGGCTCAGCAAACACCAGCCATGCTCATGAAACCCTATATGCTGCTGCCCATACCACGCAGTTCGGTCATCGAGACATTCCTTCTCACCTCGCTGTTTAGCGGCTGGAACTTCCTTTGGCTTTGCCTGTTTTTGCCCTATGCCATCATCACCCTGGCAGGAGGGGCATCGGTATTCTCGGTGCTGTGCGTACTGCTCAGCGGTCTGCTGCTGGTTATGGCCAACAGCCAGTGGTACCTGATTATTCGCACGTTAGTGGCACGCTCGCTGCTCTGGTGGCTGCTACCAGCAGTGCTGACGGCTCTCTATATTGTGCCGATGATGATGGATGACGAGTGGGGCATATTTGGCAAAGCAGCCGATTTCATTGGCGAGCAAGGCGGATCATGGTGGTTCGTACTTCTTTCCTTGGCATTGCTCATGGCGGTCTTCTTCATCAACAGACGTATGCAGCTGGCTTTCGTTTTTGAAGAAGTGGCCCGTGAGGAAAAAAGCGAGAAAGCACTGAAGAGCGTTTCCAGACTGACATTCTTTGAGCATTTCGGTGAAACCGGCGAATACCTGAAGCTTGAATTAAAGTCAATCATGCGCAACAAAGCCATCCGCTCGCGTGTGTTCATGAGTATCGGGCTTGTAGTGATGCTCTCTGCTCTCATCACCTTTACCGATATGTACGACGGGCTCATCATGCTCAATTTCTGGTGTTACTATTGCTTCGCCATCTATGGCATGACTACACTCGTAAAGATAATGGGACCGGAAGGTAATTATATCGACCTGCTGATGACCCACAAGGAGAACATCCTTTCTCTGCTCAAGGCGAAGTACTATTTTCATGTGGGCATCCTCGTTGTTCCTTTGCTGATGATGCTGCCTGCTGTTGTGGCAGGAAAGTTCTCCCTGCTGATGATGGCTGCCTATATGCTGCTGACCAGCGGACTGCTCTATTTCACCATGTTCCAACTGGCCGTCTACAACAAGCAGACACTGCCCCTGAACCAAAAGATTACGGGTAAAGGCAACGTGGAGAACGGCCTACAGCTAATCATTGAACTCCTGGCCATGTTCGTTCCAATACTATTGGTAGCCCTGATGCTGCTGCTTTTCAGCGAGACGGCAGCTTACATTGTATTGGCTGTTATCGGACTTGGCTTCACGCTGGCACATCCCTGGTGGATGAGAAATGTGTATAACCGCATGATGAGCCGTCGATACGAGAATCTGGAAGGCTTCCATGCCACACGATAGAACTATTCATACAAACTTCAAATAACTATGAAACAAATCAGAATATTTCTTGCAGCAGGATTACTGCTGTGCTCCGCATCGGCTATGGCCGATACGGGGCAAACGCTCACCATCAATGGTGAAACCGTTCAGAAGGCTGTTGTCAGCATGACCTTCGACGGCGACAACGTGGTGCTCCACTTCGACGACCAGACCACCCGCACAGCCGACATGGCCCAAGTGGTGCTGCTCAACCCCGTGACTACCGACATCTACTCCGTGAAGGGTGTAGTGTCCGACAAGCTTGACATCCAGGGACTGGCGCCCGGCACGGAGGTCATCATCTGTGACGCCTCAGGACGTATGGTGATGAAGGCCAAGGCCGACGAGGCTCACACCATGCTCTCTGCCAAGTCGCTCAAGAGTGGCATCTACGTGATGAAAGCAGGAAAACGTGTCGTGAAATTCACGAAGAAATAAGGAAGGTCTATGAAACGTTATCTATTTTCTTTACTGGCCTTCGTGGTAGCCATGACGGCCAGCGCACAGCAGACTTGGGATTTTGCACAAACCATTGAAGGGGACGTGAGCCTGCTTGCGGCTGCCTCTTCCGAGTGGAGCTATACAGAAAGTAAAAATCGCTATGAAAGTCTCAAAGCCATCAACGGACCGCTCACCGCTGGTGGTCAGGAACTGCAACTCACAAAGGGACTGACCTTCGAGGCTGCAGCCAATAAGATCCGCATCGACGTGGGCAAGCACATCCAGCTGGCCGGCAAGAACGTCAAGATTACGACTCCCTCGCTCAAGAAGGGCCAGACGGTGACCGTCGTCTTTGCCTCAACCGGCAACACGGCAGTGACGCTCGACCAGACCACGAACCTTTCAGGCCTGAGCGGTTTCGTAAAGGCCGACAAGAACACCACCCAGACCGGCACGGGAACGGTCGCTGCCGATGGCGTGGTGTCGTTTGCCAGTTCCGATGGCAGCGTCAACGTGCTGAGCCTGTCCGTCAGTGAGGGCAGCCAGAATCCTGACAACCCGCAGAACCCCGCCGATGTGATTGCCAACGACGTGGCTCGCGACGCCAGCATGAACCAGGCTTGTATCACCCTGCGCGGCAACGAAGTGAAATACTATAACACCGAGCAGCTGAGCAGCATCGACTTCACGGACACCCAGGTACTTGTCAAAACAAAGACGCAGGCACAGGACGTGTTCAACGGCACCGTCAGCTCCATTACCTTTGCCAAGAAGGTGGACCAGGGACAGTCGGGCGAAATCGTCAGTGGCAACGTTGAGATTACCGAGGCCAAGGGCTGGCTGGAATCGCTCTACCTGAAGTGGAAGCCCACGGCAGGAGCTACCGACTATCATGTCTACGTGAAAGGCGGACGGCTGACAGACTTCACGAAGATCGACCAGCAGTTAGTGCGCAACTACGGTACCTATGTGCGTGCCGACGCCGTGGGACTCATGGCTGCGTCAAACTACGAGGTAAAGGTAGTGCCTGTGAAGGATGAACAGGAAATGCAGGGCACGCCGGGCCTTGCCTCGAACATTGTGGTGAAGGCCTACGACCGTGCCGGTTTCGCCCACTTCAACTACACGAAAGGCGTGGGTGCCTACAACGACGACGGCACACTGAAGCAGGGTGCCGTGGTAGTCTATGTTACGGATGGCAATGCCAAGACCGTGACGGCAAAGCTGTCGAGCGGCGAGTTCTCGGGGTTACAGGCCATCATCTCAGCCTTTGAGAAAGGCAATGTAACCACGCCATTGGCCGTGCGCTTCATAGGCACCATCAAAGCAGCCAGCATGGACTCTTTCGGAAGCAGCGAAGAGGGTATCCAGGTGAAGGGCAAGAAAGCAGACAGCGAGCTGAACATCACCTTCGAGGGCATTGGCGACGATGCCACCATCTATGGCTTCGGTTTCCTGTGCCGCAATACGAAGAGCGTGGAGTTCCGCAACTTTGGCATCATGCGATGCATGGACGACGGCATCTCGCTCGACACAAACAACTCGAACATCTGGATACACAACATGGACGTCTACTACGGCAAGCAAGGCTCGGGCGACCATGCCAAGGGCGACGGTGCCATCGACGTGAAGAGCGACTCGAAATACGTCACGCTGAGCTACAGCCACTTCTGGGACACCGGCAAGAGCAACATGTTCGGCATGAAGAGCGAGAGCGGGCCCAACTACATCAGCTATCATCACAACTGGTTCGACCACAGCGACTCGCGCCACCCGCGCATCCGTACTATGAGCGTGCATGTCTACAACAACTACTATGATGGCTGCTCTAAGTATGGCGTGGGCGTTACCACCGGTGCCAGCTGCTTTGCCGAAAACAACTATTTCCGTCACACCCACGACCCGCTGCTCAGCTCCAAGCAGGGCACCGATGCCAAGGGCGACGGCACCTTCTCCGGCGAGAATGGCGGCATCATCAAGTCGTTTGGCAATATCTATGCCGAGACGGCAGGCAGCTACTATCTGCCTATCACCTATCAGGCCAATGCCACCAGCTTCGACTGCTACGAGGCATCCTCGCGCAACGAACAGGTTCCCGCCACGGTGAAGACGTTGGCCGGAGGCACCACCTATGACAACTTCGACACCAACACCTCGTTGATGTATACCTATACACCCGATGCCGCTACCGATGTTCCTGCCAAAGTCATGGGCTTCTATGGTGCCGGACGCATGAATCATGGCGACTGCCAGTACGTCTTCAACAATGCAACCGACGACACCGACTACAACGTCAATGCCGGCCTTTCAAGCCTCATCAACAACTACAAGTCGACCCTCGTGGGCCTGTTTGGCGATGCCAACGCCCAGGGCGGTGGCGAGCAGGGTGGAGGCGAACAAGGAGGCGAACAAGGTGGCAACACCCCCACGCCGGAAGGCACCATCTTCTGCTCGTTTTCCAAGGAAGGCACACCCAGCAGCAGCTTCTTCACCGTGACGGGCAACGGATCGAACAGCAAGGGCGATGTGGTAATCGACGGACAGACCTATTCCACCTGTCTGAAGCTAGAGTCGTCGACAAGTGTCACGTTAACCATCGACAAGCCAATGGTGATGACACTCTACTTCGCTACCAACGAGACAGCCAACATCAAGGTCGACGGTACAAAGGTCACGGACACCACCAATGTCTACACCCAGACGCTTGAGGCTGGCACCCATGTGCTGACCAAGGCCGATACCCGCAACCTGTTCGGCATCAAGCTGGAACCCGTGGAATAAGGCATCGGGCCGGACACTGGAGCAAAGCTATACTCTTAAGAGCAGACAAACCCCGGAAGCACTTCAGAAATGCTTTCGGGGTTTATCTTGAGCAAAAGGGAGTAAATGTAAAAAACAGCGGAATTAGGTTAAAATGTACTAATAAACGACTCGTAATAGAAAAATTGTTCGTAAATTTCGGGCTCAAAACCATATTGAAGAACAATAACATGTCTTTTCTGCATAATCGGCTACTAAAACCTTACATAGTTCTTCTGCTGGGACTGGCCATGCCCTGGCAGCAAGCACGTTCACAACAACTGCAAGCATCACTATCGCATTTCTCGACCGAAGACGGCCTTTCAAGCAATGCCATCTCGCACATGGTGCAGGATGACTACGGCTACATCTGGATAGCCACCTGGAACGGTCTTTCGCGTTTCGACGGCTACGAGTTCTACAACTACCGTACAGGCAATGGCAGCGGCATTCCACATTTGCACAACCGCGTAGCCACGCTGGCTATAGATAACCAGCAGAACGTATGGATGCGCATGTACGACGGGCGCATCTTCGTGATGAGACGCTCCATCGACACCATCATCAACCCCTTCGAAGGCGTCAGTGGCAGTGAGGAGTACCGTACCAACCATCCCCTGACGGTGACCAGCACTGGCGACGTGCTCGCCATCATCGACGGTATTGGCCTCTATAAATTTCACATGGAGGCCAAGGGTGTCAAGGCACAACTCATACTGACGGGCAACATGACCGTAACCTCAATAGCCGAGGGGTACCAGAACGATATTTGGCTGGGCACCAATCAGGGTGTGCACCGCATGGATCTGGCCAATCAAGGCGTAGAGCGTAAAGGCATGTTCACTGACGAACAGATAACCAGCCTCTACTCCAACGGATACAACATCTATGTGGGTTGTCAATCCGGAAACATCTACTCCTTCGCCTACGGTCAGCAGCCACAGCGCATACGCACCGGACAGTTGCCACTGAACTCCATCTTTGTCGACAGCCATGGCCTGGTGTGGTTCTCTGATACCCGTCAGGGTGTTGTGAAACTCAATCCCGCCACCGGGCAGGAGAAGCTTTTCGACCAACCCATCACGGTGCCCGACTATGGCGGCATGGGCGGCATGTTCAACGAGACGGGCGGCGTTCTATGGATCAGGATGAACCATGGCGGCTACGGATACTACAACCGACAGAACGACATCGTAGAGCATTTTCACAACGACCCCGTAAACCCCTGGAACCTATCGAACACCGTCAATGCAAGCCTCGAGATGAAGGAGGGAGTGGTATGGGAGTCTACCAGCCGCCGAGGACTGGAGAAACTGGAGATCCTGAAGAACACCATTGCCCATGAGCTGCTGGTTCCCGACAAACCGCAGACGCCCAGCAACGAGATACGAGCCATCTACTACGACAAGGAACGCAAGCTGTTGCTCATGGGCAACAAGGGCAGCGAGCTCTATATCACAAGGGCCGACAGCACCACTTCGGTCATCACTACCGATGACAGCGGCCAACCGTTGGGGCGCATCTACGGACTGAGCAAGGACTCAAAGGGCAATTACTGGATCGCCTCCAAGGAGAGAGGCATCTTCCGTATGACACCAAGCGGAGCAGGCAACGGCTACACGATAAAGAACTTCACACACAACACCTCCGACCCTTACTCGCTTAACAACGACAATGCATACGCCACACTGGAGGACGGCCATGGAAACCTGTGGATTGCCACATACGGCGGCGGTGTGAACGTCATGATCAAGGGAAAGGACGGACAGCCACTGTTCCTGCATCCGCAGAACTCGATGAAGACCTACCCCCACAACTCACACAAGAAAGTACGCACACTGGCATTGGACAACGACGGCAATGTATGGGCTGGCACTACCGACGGCATCCTCATCATGTCGCTCAAGAACAACGTCTTCTCCATCAAGGAGTTGCAATCCAGTGAAGAAGAGCCAGAAAGCATTCTGATGTCGAATGACATCGTATATATCGCCCGCGGACGCCAGGGCGACATGTGGATAGGCACTAATGGTGGCGGACTGGCTCATACCATTGGCAAGGACAGCCAGGGACGCTGGCTCTTTGAGAACTTCGGTGCACATGATGGCCTGCCCAGCGAGGAAATCATGAGCATCACATTCGACAGGAGAGGCAACGTGTGGTTTGCTACCGACCACGTCATCTGCTCGTTCGACACCAATAAGCGCATCTTCAGCACCTTCTCCAGTCTTGACGGCGTCGACGAAACCATGTGTTCGGAAGGTGCAGCCATTGCCATGGACAACGACATCATCATCTTCGGTACCATCAACGGCTACTATGTCATCGACCGCAACAAGCTGGGAGGCACAGTGGGCAGCATGCTGAAACTACGCATCACTGACTTTTGGCTGAACGATGAGCTTCAGAGCCCACGATGCAACAAGAACTATGCCTACTACGTGCCCGACAGCCGCAGGGTCCGGCTCGTTTCGCATAGCGACAAAATAGCCTTCCGCTTTGCCGCCCTGAACTATCAGCTTCAGCACAGGGTCCACTACCAATACATGCTTACAGGCTATGACAAAACCTGGCAGAACGCCACTACCAGTCGGATGGCAACCTACGAAAACCTGCCCACTGGACACTACCGTTTCGAAGTGAAATGCTTCCTGCTGGAGTCGCCCGAGAAATATGACCTGCGCTACATTGACGTCACCGTTCCTCCATACTTCCTGTTCTCACGCAACGCAGTATGGATCTATATGCTTATTGGCACCATCCTTGCCCTGTGGCTGATGTTCCGGCGCCAGGCGCAACTGGCAAGACGCGAACAGAACCGCCGACTGTCCGAGGACAATAGCCAAGATGCACCGGCCAGCTCAGAGTTCATCAAGCAACAGCAGGAATGGCTTGACATCCATGCTGCCAACTCAAACCTTACATCCGACGATATGGTTCAGGCATCGGGCATGACAGCCGACGAGTTTACTTCTCTGCTGAGAAGTGCCACAGGACTCTCACCCAGAGAATACCTCAACGACTATCGCATGAAGAAAGCTGTCAAGCTGCTGATCGAGACCAACGACAGCATTGCCGAGGTGGCCTACAACACGGGGTTCGGCGACCCCACCACCTTCAACCGCCAGTTCAGGATTGCCACGGGCACGTCGCCCTCGAAATATCGCGATGAGCACCGTCAGCAACAAGAACCGGAAACCGACAGCTATGAGCTCATCGATGAGTAATGCGTAGTTCCGTCAGCCGCGTTCTATATGCTTTGCGCAACCTGCGGATGGCGCGATTGCGAATCTGCCGCACCCGCTCACGCTTTAGCCCCATGTCGTCGGCAATCTCCTGCATGGTCTGGTGATCCTGCTCTATACCGAAAAAAGCTTTTACCACCCTACCCTCACGCTCGTCAAGACTGTGCAAGGCGTACTCCACCGCCTGCTCCATAGCGCTGTTGTAGGTGCGTTCATCTGCCTGCGGGGCATTGGCGTCGGCCAACACCGAAAGCAGACTTACACTGGCTTTTGCACCCAGAGGGGCATCCACCGAACGTGTCTGTCCGTCCTTGCGGCTCTCCACCCTTCTCTCGCCGCTCTCAGCCTTCAACGCACGCTCAATCTGCTGCCGCACGAAGACCACCGCGTAGTTGACAAAGCGCAGCCCCCGGTTGCCATCGAATTTCGTAGCAGCCTTCATCAATCCAATGTTTCCCTCACTCACCAGGTCTTCCATGGGCAGTCCGTGTCCCTTGTATTGGCTGGCAATAGCTACGACAAAGCGCAGGTTGGCCTTCACCAGCTTGTCCAGAGCCCGTGCGTCGCCCGCCTTGAAGCGAGCAGCAAGCTGCTGTTCTTCCTCGGCTGTCAGCATTGACTCACGCCCTATCTCATCGAGATATGTGTTCAGAATGTTTTCTTCCATAATATGCATTGTTTTTGATTCGTATTCTTCCTACGGCTATTGCAGCGTGACAGCCATGAGTCCTATGACCACATCGTTCGACAATGCCTGTACGGTAAGGCTCTTTAGGGACTTATATCTGTTGAGGGGCATGCACAGCATCTGTGCTGCCCCACCGGGAATCTCACGTCCATACACGCCCTTGATGCCAAGCTCTCTGCCCAAGTCCCGGCTCACGGTACCCGTTCCCAAGGCTACACGGTATGGCCGCGGCGCACTGGTACAGAAAGCCAGCGAGTCTATGTAATAGTCTTGCTCTATGGGGCACCAGTTCTCCGGATTGCGCAGTCTCAGCGTGTCGCTGCTGCCATCCTGGTAGCGGACAACGACCTGTCCGTTGTCTATATGGCTCTGCATGTGGTTGGTACTTCCGGCCATGAGCAGATAGGCGGCCGAAGCACTACCATGCAACGGGATGCTCACCTCGTCGGGATAGTTCTTCCACAGACTGGCAAAGACAATGTTACGGCCTTTTGAAGGGGTGCGGAAAGGCACGCCGGCCACTGAGAACTTCTCCTTCCAGATGAGCCGGCGGAAGGCAGAATCGTTGATCACGGGAGTATACTGCGGATGGCACCACTCGCCCACTCCCTGCAGAGGTATCTGCAGCGTAGTGGTACGCGGCCGCGGTGCCACGTACTTGTTCTTAAAGATGTCGGTCACTGAGGCATTGAAGCTGGCCGAGATATTCTGCGGCTTAAACGAATGTTGGAAATTGGGCTCACCAGTACCCCATGGGTTCTTCTTCCCATGGCCAGCCATAGCCCTGCCGTTGGAAGAACGCTGGATGCCGCTTCCCTGGTCTGCCACAAAACTGTTGGATACGTTCCGGCTGTCAAGTTCTATGACCTGATAACGCTCGCTTGTTCCTTCCACATCACGAAAACGGCCACCGCCCAGATGTTGTCTGACAACCATCTTCAGAGCCTGCGGGAAGTGCTGGGTTATCTCGAAGCGGTCAACCCCGCCCTTACGCGTGTACTTATATTCTATATAAGGGGTCTTCAGTACGGCCTGCTTCCAACTGTCAGGAAAACCGGGCATAATGATGCACCGGCCGTAGAGAGCCTGCGGAACCACACCGAAAAGTCCCTGTATAAGCGTTCGCGCAGAGATACCTATGCAGTCGCCAAAGTCACGATAGCACTCGCCACGTGCTGCATCGTAGTGGCTCAGCTGTCCGAAGTTGGCAGGCGACTGGCCATAGTACATATTGTCCATAATGTTGGCCTTGAGCAGTTCATAGCCCTCCTTGGCCCTTCCTGCCTCAAAACAAGCCAGTGCGGTGTGCATCACCTCGGCAGGAGCCACGTTGTTGATGCTCCAGGAATAGGGCAGCCAGTCACTGGTAGCAATGGTCTTCAGCCCAGTTCCCTCAACGTCTATATGGGGAATGTTGCTGTTCATGTAGTCAATGGCCTGCCAAGCCTGCTGCGGGGTGCAGGCACCGCAGTCTATGGGTGTGTAGATGGACCATACAGCAGGATGGTCATGCTTACGCTTCAATCCCATCGCATCCTGGAATTCGGCCCATACGCCCTTGTCTGCCAGCCACAGTCGGTCGTTCATGGCCTTTAGAATGGCCTCTGCCTCTCGGGTGTATGGAGCAGGATCCTCTCCTATCAGCTCGGCAATGCGGGCCGCCAGCAGATTGCCCCGGTAGTTGTAGGCCGACGAGTGGGTCACGGCACCGCCACTATAGTAGAGGGCGTCGCTGGCCCAGATACAGCAGTAGGCATCGTAGAGATGATCGCCGTCAGGGTCGAAGTTGCGTTTCTCCCATGCCAGATGCCTCTTGATCGTGGGCCACATCTTCCGCATGTAGGCCTTGTCGGCGTTGTACTGGAAATGCCAGAGCAGCTCATCCATGTAGTTCAGGTTCATGTCATAGTGGTGCATCTGGTTGTTCTTCTCTGGGTTCCGGCAGATGTAGCCGTTAGAGTACATCTGTGTGCCCCATTTCTTGTCGGCCCTTGCCATATTCATCTTCGCATCCTGCGTGGGGTGTGGAATGGTCGGAGGCACTGCTGTCACCTGACTCTTGGCGTATGCATTGAAGTGGCTGCGCGCCCGGTCGTTCCACCCCAGCACATCGCCCAGATAGGCGGCCCGCCATCCTGCCAGCGGCATGCGCCAGCCAATACACCCGTGAAGCCACGTCTGCCCGTCCCAGTCGCCATCGGCAGCAAGCATCAGTGCCGGTGCCAGGGCGTTGATATACGGGTCGGGCGTCTGGAATTCTATACGTGAAACAAGTTTGCGATTGGCCTCAACGGCATTGTT
>Ga0247611_10000914_pt1 | contig 56211 bp, 50 predicted proteins | sample 177DNAGHGhighgp2_FD_192422 | JGI IMG/M metagenome (GOLD analysis project Ga0247611, IMG submission 192422) | Sheep rumen microbial communities from Palmerston North, Manawatu-Wanganui, New Zealand - 1770 DNA GHGhigh gp2 | ecosystem: Host-associated > Mammals > Digestive system > Stomach > Rumen... | reverse complement strand
TACAAAAGATGTTATTTTATTAACTATTTCTTCTTTATGATCTATGGCTAAAACAGGGAACCCCCTTTTAACTAACTCTTTTGCAAGGTTTGAGCCGAAAGTTCCAAGCCCTATGACACCAAATTGTGTTTTTGACATACTAACTCCTTAAAAATTTGCAGAGCAAATTTTTAGCTGATAAGCTGACAGCTGAAAAGCTGAAGAGTTTATCAAAGTGTCCTATCGGACAAGTTTAACTAACCGATCATCAATCTGCCATCCGGATATCTTATATTATTTCTGTTCGTTTTTGTATTGATAAGGTATATCAATACCGTAACCGCACCTATTCTGCCCATAAACATAGCCAATATTAAAATAACTCTTCCAAAATCTGTTAATTGGGATGTAACACCCAAAGACAGCCCTACAGTACAGAATGCAGATACAACTTCAAATATCAGTTGATAAGGTTGTATATTTTGTTCAATATAAAGCATCACTAAAAAAAACAAAAATAAAATTGATACCATAACAATAAAAATCAGCAATGCTTTTTTTATCAAATCCGTATCTATACTTTTTTTTGCCAAATTATATTCATTTTCACCTTTTAATAATGCTCTGACGAAAACAAAAACAAGAACAAGTGTAGTAATTTTTAAACCGCCTGCAGTACTTCCCGGACCGCCGCCGATAAACATTAATAACATCACAAAAAAAGCAACAGGAGCAGAAATAATTTCAACAGGAATTGAATTAAAACCGGCCGTTCTAAAACTTAAAGATTGAAAAAATGAATTATTAATAATAAAGCCCAAACTTTTGTTACTGAAAAAATTATAATTCCCCAAAAACAAAACTACCGCTCCGATAACTATCAAACAAAAAGTTGTCCATAAAATAATTTCGGAATGAAATGTAAGCTTTTTTGTTTTGGAATAAAATTTATCAATAATATCAACCAAAACAAAAAAACCCAAGCCACCCAACAAAATAAGTATACTTAATGTCCATAAAGTTACAGAACTGTTTGAAAAGGTTTCTACACTGCTTTCAAACAAAGAAAAACCGGCATTACAAAAAGCAGTAATCGAATGAAACACCCCTAAAAAAACAGCTTTAGGCAGCGGATACGAATTTGAAAAATTAAAAGTTAAAACAAGTGCACCTATTAATTCTATGCAAAGAACTATAAATATTGCCTTTTTTAATAATTTTAAAAGACCGTTAAAAGAACTTATATCAAATAACTCCTGCATTATTTTTCTATCTTTTAATGCCATTTTACCCAAAATAAAACCTAAACCGGTAGATACCAACATATATCCGAATGCTCCGATTTGAACCAAACACATTATAATAACTTGCCCGCTTACCGTAAAATATTCGCTTATATTTACAATAGACAAACCGGTAACACAAACTGCCGATGTTACGGTAAACAAACAATTCAACACGGATAACTGCGAACCGGTTCTGCTAAAAGGAAGACACAATAGAATCGTTCCCAGTAAAATAAGTCCTATAAAAAATAAAACTATAGGAAATAATGCAGAATTGTTCTTCATAAAATTTTATTGTTATATTATGAAGCTTTTGCTATTTCTACCAATTGTTTAAAAGTTGTATTGTCATTGACTGCAATTTCCGCCAACATTTTTCTGTCTATTATAACATTGGCCTTTTTAAGCCCGGAAATAAACCTGTTATAAGACATTCCTTCTTCCCTAACTGCTGCATTTAAACGAACTATCCACATACTTCTATACATACCTTTACGGTCTTTTCTGTCGTTATAAGCATATACCAAAGATTTTTCTACCTGCTGTATTACCATTCTCCAACGATTTTTCTTTGTTGCATAATAACCTTTGGCCAATCTAAACGTTTTTTTCTTTCTTTGTCTTGTATAAACAACACTTTTGACTCTCATTTATATATCTCCTTAAAAATATTCTTTAAATTAAACGGAATAAGGCATAAACTGTTTCATTCTGCCCATATCTGTCGAATGAACTATTCCGGGTTTTCTTAAACTTCTGCCTTTTTTAGGCTCCATACCTGTAAGTAAATGTCTTTGACCGGGTTTTCTGTATTTAAGTTTTCCCGTGCCTGTTGCTCTAAATCTTTTTTTTGCACCACTGTGGGTTTTCATTTTAGGCATTTTAATTTTCTCCTGTATATATTATTTTTGTTTCTTTTTAGGACTTAAAGTTAGAAAACTTCTTGTTCCCATTGAAGATACTTTTCCTTCGGCACCGGCAACATCTGCCAGTTGATTTTTTATATCTTCCAAAATATTAAAACCTATATCTTTATGTTGCATTTCTCTTCCGGAAAACATAACCGTTATTTGAACCTTGTTTCCTTCTTCCAAAAAACCTCTTATTTTTTTCATTTTCACATCAAGGTCATGTCCGGCAATTCTTGTCCTTAAACGAACTTCTTTTAATTGAACTGTTTTTTGTTTTTTCCTTGATTCTTTTTCTTTTTTTGACAACTCATAACGGAATTTTGAAAACTCAAGAATTTTACAAACAGGCGGTTTGGCCTGCGGTGAAATTTCTATCAAATCTTTACCTGCTGCCTGTGCTTTTTCCAAAGCCTGTGCAATAGAAACAATGCCTACCTGCACTCCGTTTTCATCAATAAGCCTTACTTCCGGCACCCTTATGTACTGGTTAGTACGATATCTTTTAGTTTCGACGACACCCTCCCCGTAGGTTTTACCTACAAAATAAAAAACGGAACGGATACAATACACCCGTCCCTATATTTACATAAACAACTTTAACAACATTTATAAAACCTTTTCCCCTAACGGTAAAGGTGAGCCGGGACGGCTACTTCAAATAATATTCGGTTATTCTATAAAAAAAACAAATTAAATGTCAAGTTTTTGTTTAAAGTTCCTGCAGCCAACCGTTATGTAACCCCGCATCATAAAAAAAATCTAAAACTTTATCATATTCGGCTTGTGTTATTTTTCTGTTTAATTCCGGTATTTTATCCGATTTATTTGCGGTATGGTATTGTGCCATAACACTCATATAAGAATCTTTGGAAATTTTATTTGCAACAAATTCAAAAATTTCTTTTGAACCTGAAATATCATTCGGTAAAACAAGATGCCTTATTAAAACACCTTTTTGTGCCATTTGTTTTTCATTAAAAGAAAGAATTCCTTTTTGCCTAAACATTTCTTTTATTGCCGCCCTGTTATTTTGTACATACTTATCAATTCCGGAGTATTTTTTTGCATTTTCATTAGACGAATATTTCATATCCGGCATATAAATATCTATAAAATTTTCCATAAGTTCCAATACCTCAACAGATTCATAACCTCCGCAATTTGATAATATCGGTATCGTTAACCCTTTTTGTTTTGCAATAAAAACAGCTTCTGCCACCATAGGATAAACATGGGTAGGCGTAACTAAATTAATATTATTGGCACCTTTTTGTTGAAGTTTTATCATTTGTTCGGCAAGTTCTTCTGTTGTAATTATGTTACCGTTACCTAATTGACTTATGGGATAATTTTGACAAAAAACACATGATAAATTACAGTTTGTAAAGAAAATTGTTCCCGAACCTTCCTTTCCGGAAACCGGAGGTTCTTCGCCGTAATGTAAGTTAATGCTCGAAACTTTTAATTGATTTGTTGTTCTGCAGGCACCTGTTTGCCCTTTTAGTCTGTTTACACCGCAATTTCTCGGACATAATTTACAATTTTGCATTAACCGGTAAAGTTTTTTTATTTCGGTATTCATTTTTGTCAATTATACATTGTAAATTATAAATTGCCGTATTACCCCTTAACGGCACCGGCTGCAATGCCTTTAACGATGTGTTTTTGCATAAATAAGTATATTATTACAATTGGAACGGTTGCAATGGTTAAACCGGCCATCAATAAAGGATAGTCCGTCATGTGTGTGCCTTGAAAAACCATTAAACCTCTCTGGATAGGCATTTTTGATGTATCTTGCAAAACAACTAATGCAAGTAAAAATTCATTCCATATATTTAAACATTGTATTATAACAAGTGTTGCTATTGCAGGTTTTGCCAAAGGAAGTGCTATTCTCCAATAAATACCGAACCTTGAACAACCGTCTATTAAAGCAGCTTCTTCTATTTCTTTAGGTAATTCCTCAAAAAAAGACTTCAGCAAAAACAACCCGAAAGCAATACCGCCGCTTATGTAACATAACAACAAACCGGTTCTTGTATCTAACAGATGTAAACTTTTAAGTAAAAGATATAACGGAACAAATGCACCCGGAATAGGTATCAATAAAGTTGAAATTAAAAGATAAAACAAAACATTTTTACCCCAAAAATCAAGCCTTGCAAACCCGTAAGCAGCCATAGATGTAACAAGAACTATTGCCACTACACCTACAACCGTGTAAATAACACTGTTTAAGAAATACATTCCGAAATCTGCCGTAAGGAAAGCATCTTTATAGTTTATAAATTGCCAACTTTCGGGAAGCAACGACATATTGGTAAAAATTTCACTTTGTTTTTTTAACGATGAAGAAATCATCCAAAATACAGGAAACAAACAAGATATTGAAACCGTTATTAAAATCAGATGAGTGATAAAATTTACTATATTTTTTTTCAATTTAAAAAAATTCATTTTATATACCTTGTTTTATTTATTAATTTTTTTACTTGCATATAATTGTATCATTGATACTATCAACAATACCATACCGAAAATAACTGCCATTGCAGTAGAGTAACCGAACTCACCGCTGTTCATATACTGATAAATTTTTGTTATGGGAACGTCGGTATGTCCTGCAGGCCCGCCTTGCGTCATTGAATATATCAAATCAAATATTTGCATTGCACCTAAAATTGTTAAAATTGTAACCATTGTAAAAACAGGTATCAACGACGGAACCGTTATATTTTTAAACTGTTGCCACTTATCCGCACCGTCAACTTCCGCCGCTTCGTATAATTCCGTAGGAATTGTTTGTAGACCGGCCAAAAGGATTATAAAACCGTAACCGAAACCTTTCCACATATGAACTACGGCAACAGAAGACAATGCTGTTTTAATTTCTGAAAGCCAAGCAAAATCACTAAAAGAAGTAAAGCCCAAAGAAATCAGCCAATTATTCAATATTCCAAAATTACCGTCATATATAAATTTCCAAATTAAACCGACAACTATACCCGAAAGAACCGGCGGTAAAAAGAAAATAACCCTGTAAATATTTTCTCCCCTTATTTGCCTGTTAACAAGTAAAGCCAAAAGCAAAGCCAACCCGTTTTGTAAAGTTAAACACAATAAAGTTATGTAAGCGGCATTTAACATAGATTTCCAATAAGCGGGATTGTTAAATATTATATGTTTATATTGTGCAAATCCAACAAAAATCATATCTTTATCAATACCGTTCCATTGATAAAAACTTAACTGAAATGTTCTTAACAGAGGATACAAATTAAAAACCAAAAACAATACCAATGCCGGCAAGATAAACAGCATATTGAAAGTTTTTTCTTTTGATGTTGCTTTCATCATTTCGGGTTACCTACTTTTTTGTTTGTCTTTCTTTTTCACCTTGAACTTCACTTATTGCCTGTTCAGGTGTTTTTTCACCTATAATTACCGATTGTAAATTCAAATTAATATAATTTGTAACCTGCCATGCTTCCAAAACAGGTAAAGTATCAAATGTTCTGTTGACACTTTCTGAAAATTTCTTTAATATTTCAGGTAAATCCTGTGCGGCATCCTTATTGGAAGGAATGTTTAAAGTTTCCTTTGCCAAAAAGGCTTGTTGTTCTTTTTGAGTGAACCACTTTAAGAAAGCAATTGCTTTATCTCTTCTTGGAGACATTTCGTTAACAAATAAAGACGAACCGTCACCGCCGAAAACAAGTAAAGGATATTTTGCATCGGAAAGTTCCGGAGGATACATTATTCCGTAATTTAAAGAGGGATTCATTGATTTGTATACATTAACCCCCCATGAACCGTTTAATGCCATTGCAGCTTTACCTATCGCAAATGTTCTTTCGGCATCTTTATTAACCATTGTGACAATACCGGATGCAAACATTTTATTATCTTTCATTTCTTTAAACAAATTGAATATTTGCAACCATCTTTTGTCCGTATAAGGAATTTTACCTTTTATTGTATCTATTATTCCTTCCTTACCGAACAAACTCCACTGATAAGAAGAAGCAAAAGCACCGATAAGCCAAGCTTCACCGAAACCGCAAACAAAAGGTTGAATACCGGCAGCTTTTAATTTTTTACCGGCTTCAATAAATTCCGCCCAGGTTTTCGGAGGATTTTCAGGGTCCAAACCTGCTTTTGCAAATAAATCTTTATTGTAATAAATCATCAACGTACTTACATCCAAAGGAACGCCGTATATACCGGGCTTTACATTCCATTCATTATTTTCGGGAAAAGTATTTTGTGTTAATGATTTTTCAAAAAACACATCTTTCCATCCGTCGTTCATTGCATCGGTTAAATCTGCAATATAACCTGCATTTATATAAGAAGCCAATTCTCTTTTATCTGCTATGGGATTAAATACATCGGGGAGTAATTTTCCGCTTGCAGCTGCGGTTATTTTATTTTTATAAACGTCGGTAGGTGCATAAGTTTCAAAAACAACTTTAACACCGGTCTCGTCAAAATATTGTTTTGCAAGTTTTTCAAAAGCATCTTGCCTGTCCGTCATCCAGTGCCAAATTTTAACGGTATCTGCATTAGAACTGCCGCCTTTTTCCGAGCCGCTTTCTTGGCTTTGAGAGCAACCTGCAATAAGAATACCGACAACAAAAAACAATACTATTTTAAAAAGAGATTGATTTTTAAACATTTATTTCCCCCAATTAAATAACAACAGTTAATGATTTTAGCAAATTTTATAATTTACAGTCAATTAGAAAATTTGCAAAGCAAATTTAAATAGCTTAGGGCTGAGAGCTGAGTGTTGAGTGTTTAACGACACATAACGGCAATTAGCAATTAGTAATGAGTAATTAGTAATTTCGGTGTTTTTATTTTTTTAGATTTTTTGCTTCGCAAAAAATACATTAATTTCTAATTACTAATTTCTAATTACTAATTTTAAAACTATACATTTTACATTCTACATTTTACATTAAAGAACCGTATTGACACACCGACAAGTCGGTTTGCACTTAAATAAACTCACGTCCAACAGCTCAGTTCTAAACACTAAGCTAAGAAAAGGCAAGGCATTTTTCGAATTCAGATATCGTTATCATTTGACACATATTTGATATTTTTAATAGAATAACGGAGTATGTAATATTTTTGAAGGAGTTTATTTGATAATGTTGACAAAGTATAAAGACAGTGAACTTTTTATAGAAAACATATCTCTTACAAAACTTGCAAAAAAATATAACACACCACTTTATGTTTATTCCCAAACAAAAATAGAAGAAAACTTTAGAGCCTATCAGGACGGTTTTAAAGATATTCCAAATATTATTTGTTATGCAATGAAAGCAAACTCCAACCACAGTATATTAAAACTTTTGGCAAAACTCGGAGCGGGCGCAGATATAGTTTCCGGCGGGGAACTTTACAGAGCATTAAAAGCAGGTATTCCCGCAAAAAAAATAGTTTATTCCGGTGTCGGTAAAACTTCGAAAGAAATAGAATTCGCTTTAAGAAGCGGTATTTTGATGTTCAATGCGGAATCTTTCGAAGAAGTTGAAAATATAAATAAAATTGCAGGCAAACTTAAAAAGAAAGCAAAAATTTCTTTTAGGGTTAACCCCAATGTTGATGCACATACACATAAATATATTACTACAGGAAAATACGGTAATAAATTCGGAATAATGTACGAGGATGCATTTGAACTTTACATAAAAGTTTCCAAAATGAAAAATATAGAAATTGCAGGTATTGACAGCCACATAGGTTCACAAATTTTGGAAGTTGCTCCGTTTAAAATGGCAGCAATAAAAATTGCAAAACTCATAGATAAATTGGAAGCAAACGGTATAAAAATAAAATATATTGATATCGGCGGCGGGCTTGGAATAAAATATACTTCATCGGATAAACCGCAAAAGCCTTCGAAATTAAAAAAACAAATTATGTCGGTTTATTCAAAATATAAAGATAAAACAATAATTGTTGAGCCTGGCAGGTCGATAATAGGTGATACCGGTGTATTATTGGGTGAAGTTATTTACAGAAAAAAAACAGGCAACAAAAATTTTATAATTACAAATTTAGCAATGACCGATTTAATAAGACCGGCATTATATGAAGCATACCATGAAATATTACCGGTTAAAAAAACTTCTAAAAAACAAGAAATTGCAGATATTGTCGGACCTGTATGTGAATCAAGTGATTTTATCGCAAAAGACAGAAAATTTCCGATACTTGAACAAGGCGAGTTTATTGCGGTAGAATCCGCCGGTGCTTACGGCAGAGCAATGGCAAGCCAATATAATTCAAGAATAAGAGGAGCCGAAATCCTTATTAAAGGTTCAACCGTTAAAGTAATAAGGGAAGAAGAAAGTATTGAAGATTTAATGGTTAAGGAAATAAAATAATATGCTACAAACCATTTCTTTTTATAAATTGACTGCGGCAGGAAACGATTTCGTTTTGATAGATAACAGACAAAATATTGTTTGTGAAAAAAATCATTCAAAACTTGCAGCAAAACTCTGTGACAGAAGGTATTCCATAGGCGGAGACGGTTTAATTCTTTTGGAAAAATCTTCAAAAGCAGATTTTAGAATGAGATACTACAATTCCGACGGTTCACATGCAAATATGTGCGGTAACGGAGGACGGTCTATTGCTAAATTTGCTTATGAACTCGGTGTTGCAGGTAAAAAGATGAAATTTGAAACAGATGCAGGGTTGATAACCGCCGAAATAAAATCCGATACCGTCGTTAACCTCGCACTATATAATCCGAAAGATTTAGCACTTAACGAAGAAGTTGAAATTGAAGGCAAAAATTGGACAATACATTCTTTGAACACAGGTGTTCCGCATGCCGTTGTTTATGTTGATGATATAGAAAAAATTGATATAAAAAAATACGGAAATATTATAAGATTCCATAAACATTATTCACCTGCAGGGACAAATGTAAATTTTGTTAAAGTTGATAAAGACAACACTTTACTTGTACGGACTTATGAAAGAGGTGTTGAAGATGAAACTTTAGCCTGCGGAACGGGAGTAACGGCATCTTCAATTATTTCGGTATTATTAAAAAAGGTTACTTCTCCCGTCCATGTAATTACAAGAGGTAAAGATAACCTTTATGTATCCTGTAAAACAGACGGGCAAAAAATATCGGATGTGTTTTTGGAAGGTCCGGCAATAGTAGCATTTAAAGGCACGGTGGATATAGAAGATTAGAAGATTGGAAGATTGGAAGATTAGAAGCAAAGCGGATGTCATTCCGAGTGAATACGAGAAATCTCGTTGTTTGTTCTTTAAAAATATTTTTGCTTTTTTCCGTGAAGAGTTGTTATTTTAAAAATTCTCTTTTTCGCACTCAGTGTCACCATTCGTTTGAAATTTTTAAAGCCGTGCGACAACTTGAAAAATTCTAACAACCTAATGTAACGAATTTTTCTTCAAACAGTGTCGCACTAAAAAACTTTATAAATTTTATAGTTTTTTACTCTATAAATTTCTGCACTCATAAACGGTGACAAGTCGTGCTTCAAAAGAAAAATTTAAAAGTATTTATAGTTGATTATAAATTTAAGATTAAAAGGGGTTTTTATGTTTTCAGGAAGTTTTACTGCAGTAGTAACACCGTTAAAAAATAATGAAGTGGATTTTGATGCTTACAAAAAAATTATCGATATGCAGATAGAAGCGGGAATTACAGGTATAATTCCTTGCGGTTCTACGGGCGAATCTGCAACATTATCTCATCAAGAACACGACGAAGTTATAAAAAAGGCCGTAGAATTTTCAAAAGGGAAATTAAAAGTTATTGCCGGAACAGGTTCAAATTCAACGGCAGAAGCAATAAGGTTATCAAAGCATGCACAAGAAGCAGGTTGTGACGGTGTGTTACTTGTTGCTCCGTATTACAACAAACCTACACAAAAAGGTTTATACCTTCACTACAAAGAAGTTGCCAATGCAATAAACATTCCCGTAGTTTTATACAATATTCAAGGCAGGTCTGCAGTAAACATTGAACCGAAAACCATAGCACAGCTTGCAAAAGACTGCAAAAACATAGTTGCGGTAAAAGAGGCTTCAGGCTCTCTTGACCAAATGATGCAAATAAGGTTACTTGCACCTGAAATGGATTTAATTTCAGGTGACGATGCATTAACCGTTCCCATAATGGCTGTCGGCGGAACAGGTGTTATTTCGGTATTATCAAATATATGTCCTAAAGTTGTTGCAGATTTAGTAAATGCAATGTTAAAAAAAGATTTGGATAAAGCAAACGAAATAGCTATAAAATGGCTACCTTTGGTAAAAGCAATGTTTATTGAAACAAATCCTATCCCGGTAAAAGCAGCAATGGCTATGATGGGAATATGTTCCGACGAAATGAGATTACCTATGTGTTCATTATCGGACGAACATAAAGAAAGTTTAAGAAAAACTTTGAAAAGCTATAATTTGATATAAATTTTTGCTTTTCAAAAATTTGAGATATTGAAGAACAGCGGTATAATAACAAAAATCGCAAAGCAATTTTTCAGGAGCATAAAATGGTTAACATAATAGTTTGCGGGGCATGCGGCAGGATGGGAAGTGCCATAATAAACATGGCAAAACAAGATAATATTTTTAATATTGTTGCAGGAACGGAAATTGATTCAAGCCCTGCAATAGGAAATAAAAATCCGTCAATAATAAAATCAAGTGATATGGAACAAACGGTAAAAGCAGGCGATATTATAATAGATTTTACAATTGCCTCAAATACAATGAAAAATGTAGAAATTGCAGTTGAGAAAAATGCAAAAATAGTTATAGGAACAACCGGATTAACCGAAGAAAACAAACAAACTTTAAAAAAAGCTGCAGAAAAAATTTCAATAGTTTTTGCACCGAATATGTCAACGGGAATAAATTTATTGCTTGATATAGTTGAAAATTTAGCAAAAAAAATTCCCGACTATGATGTTGAAATTGTTGAAATTCACCACAACAAGAAAAAAGATTCCCCTTCCGGAACGGCAATAAGACTTGCCGAAGCCGTTGCTGCAGGACATAACAAAAGTTTAAAAGACACGGTAATTTACGGAAGATACGGAACACAAGCTTTAAGAAAGCCGGGAGAAATAGGTGTTCATGCCGTCAGGTGCGGGGATGTTTGCGGAGACCATACCGTATATTTCGCAAGCGAAGGCGAAAGGATAGAAATATCACATAAAGCAACTTCAAGGGCAGGGCTTGTTGCAGGTGCATTAAGAGCGGCAAAATGGCTTGCGGATAAACCCGCCGGCCTTTATGATATGAGAGATGTCCTTGGCTTAAAAGCTTAAACAAATTGCAAAGCAATTTATTATCGTTAAAAGCTTTTCGGCTGTTTTTATAGGAGAAAAAATGGAAATTAAAACTAATGAAAAACTAAGCAAATTACCGCCTTATCTTTTTATTGAAATTGACAGAAAGAAAAAAGAGGCCATTGACAGAGGAGCAGATATAATATCGTTAGGTGTCGGCGATCCTGATATGCCTACACCTGACCATATAATAAAATCCGGACAAGTTGCACTTACAAAACCTGCAAACCATCAGTATCCTTTCGGTGCAGGTATGCTTTCTTTTAGAAAAGCTGTTGCCGATTGGTATAAAACAAGATTTAATGTTGATTTAAACCCGAACAACGAAGTTTGTGCTTTGATAGGTTCAAAAGAAGGTATAGGGCATATTCATTTGGCTTTTATAAATCCGGACGATGTTGTTTTAATTCCCGAACCGGGATACCCTGTATATAATACAGGAACAATTTTTACCGACGGGCAGCCTTACTTTATGCCGCTACTTGAAAAAAACGGTTTTTTACCGGATTTGGATGCAATTCCGGAAGATATTGCCAAAAAAGCAAAAATAATTTTTGTAAATTATCCTAATAATCCGACGGCAGCAATTGCACCTAAGGAATTTTATGTTAAACTTATAGCATTTGCAAAAAAATATAATATTATAGTTGCACATGACAGTGCATATTCGGAAATTTATTATGATGAAAATGAAAAGCCGATGAGTTTTTTGGAAGTAAAAGGTGCAAAAGAAGTTGGTATTGAATTTCATTCTTTATCAAAAACTTACAATATGACGGGGTGGAGATTAGGCTGGGTTTGCGGTAACAAAGATATTGTCGGTGCAATTGCAAAAGTTAAAGATAATTACGACTCCGGGTGCTTTCAAGCAATACAGGAAGCCGGCATTACCGCATTAACCGCTTCACAGGATTGTGTTGAAAACATGAGAAAAATTTACAAAGAAAGAAGAGATGCTCTTTGTGACGGCTTAAATAAATTAGGTTGGAATGTAGTAAAACCTAAAGCGACTTTTTATGTTTGGGCAAAAATTCCCAAAGGTTACAAATCTTCCGAAGTTGTTGCGAAACTGTTGGATGAATGTGCAATAGTATGTACACCCGGCAACGGTATGGGTAAATCGGGAGAAGGTTATGTCAGGTTTGCATTAACGGTAGGTGTCCCAAGAATTAAAGAAGCACTTGAAAGAATAGCAAAAGTTAAGTGGTAAAAAATAAAGGAGGATTTTTAAAATGAAATATGTATGTAAAGTATGCGGTTGGACAAGTGAAGACGGAGCTAAGCCGGATAAATGCCCTATTTGCGGTGCACCTGCAGATAAACTTGAAGCTATAGTTGAAGGTGAAAAAACTTATGCAACGGAACATAAAATAGGTGACGGACAAGTAGAAGACAAAGAAATTGTTGAAGGTTTAAGAGCAAATTTTAACGGAGAATGTACCGAAGTAGGAATGTATTTGGCAATGTCAAGAGTTGCAGAAAGAGAAGGTTATCCGGAAATTGCCGATGCTTTTAAAAGATATGCTTTTGAAGAAGCCGAACATGCGGCAAAATTTGCGGAATTATTAGGAGAAGTTGTAACAAATTCGACAAAGAAGAACCTTGAATTAAGAGCACAGGCAGAACACGGTGCTTGTGCAGGTAAAATGGAAATTGCGATAAAAGCAAAAAAATTAAATTATGATGCAATACACGATACTGTTCATGAGATGGCAAAAGATGAAGCAAGGCACGGTAAAGGTTTCGACGGTTTATTAAAAAGATATTTTAATAAATAAAAAAACACAAACTAAAAAAAAGCACTTGATTTATTTTTTATATTCAAGTGCTTTTTTATTGTATAAATTACATCTGTTCCAAATATTTTTTATAACCTAATTCATTAATTTTCGCATTCTTTTTTGATATTTTATCTGCCATATCCTTTCTGTAATCTAAAAGTTTTTTTGACAATTCATTATTATTTACAGCCAATATTTCCAAAGATAAAATTGCCGCATTGACGGCTCCCGCTTTACCTAAAGAAACACAACCCACAGGTATTGAAGGCGGCATTTGTGCTATGGAAAATAAGGAATCCATACCTGCTAAATTTTTACCTTCCATAGGAATACCTATAACCGGAAGTATTGTTTCTGCAGCAACGACACCCGGAAGTGCAGCAGACATTCCTGCAGCAGCTATAAAAACCTTTACACCTTTTTCAATTGAAATTTTAACAATATTTTTAACCAAACCCGGAGTCCTGTGTGCAGATGCAATATTAATACTATAAGAAATACTGAATTTATCAAATATTTTTAAAGTTTCACTTACAACAGGCAAATCAGAATCCGAACCTATTATAACGGTAACATCTATTTGTTTATCCATTTTAATGCCCTCTGTCCGATATCTTTTCTGTAATGCATTTTATCAAATTTTATTTTAGGTATAACTTTGTATGCTTTATCTATTGCAGATTTTATATCATCCGAAATTGCTGTTACAACCAATACTCTTCCGCCGGAAGTTACAATTTTTCCGTTTTCATTTTTCTTTGTTCCCGCATGAAAAATTATTGCTTCGTCTTCGGTTATGGTGTCAAGCCCTGAAATTTCAATATTTTTGTCATATTTCTCAGGATAACCTCCGGAAGCAAGCACCACACACACTGCCGCTTTATTTTCCCACTTTATATCAATTTCATTCAACGTTTGATTTATTGTATGCTCTACTATATCAACCAAATCTGTTTTTAAAAGAGGTAATATTACCTGTGTTTCCGGATCACCGAAACGGCAATTAAATTCCAAAACATAAGGGTTGCCGTTATCTACCATAAAACCTATATACAAAATACCTTTATAATCTATATTTTCTTTTTGCAAGCCGTTTATTATATTTGGCATTATTTGTTCTTTTACCTGCTTTAACAATTCTTCGGTTGCAACGGGTGCAGGTGCATAAGCACCCATTCCGCCGGTATTTAAACCGATATCACCGTCACCGACTCTTTTATGATCTTGTGCGGCAGGCATTATTGAAAAATGTTTTCCGTCGACAAAAACCAAAACCGAAGTTTCCTGTCCGTTTAGCCATTGTTCAAAAACTATTTTGTCACCTGCAGAACCGAACGATTTATCCTGCATAATTTCTTTTACGGCTTCAACAGCCTGCTGCCTGTTTTGGCACATTATTACACCTTTGCCGGCAGCAAGTCCGTCTGCTTTAACTACAAGTTTTTTGTTTTCGGGTTGCTTATTTAAAAAATCGAGTGCTTTATTAAGGTCGGTAAAAACATTATATTCGGCAGTCGGCACATTATATTTTTTCATAAAATCTTTAGCAAAGCTTTTGCTCGCTTCAAGCATTGCACCTTTTTTTGAAGGACCGAATACTTTTAAATTTTTCAAATTAAAAAAGTCCGTTATCCCGCCTGCCAACGGAACTTCCGGACCAACAAAAGTAAAATCTATTTTATTTTCTTGTGCAAATTTTGCAAGTTTTTCAAAATCATCAACTTTAATATCTATTATCTCGGCTTGTTTTGAAATACCTGCATTACCTAATGTACAGTATATCTTATCTACTTTAGGACTTTGTGCAAGTTTCCAAATTATTGCATGTTCTCTTCCGCCGTTACCTATAACAAGAACTTTCATTTTATCCTCTGATTATTAGAATATATATCTGTCAAAAAATTTAACTACAACCAAAAATGTTAAAAATGCAATTATAAATGTTGCAATCATAACATACCAATTGGCTTTTATAATGTAGCCGATATTATTGTCTTTTCCTTTAACTTTCATTGCATATTTTACTCTAATATCTTTACTTAAATCAGCATACTCCACAAATTTCGGGCAAGAATCCTGTTCTTTTTTCCACTTACAATGAACCAAACAAAAAACTTTTCCTTCACCGTTAGCATCAACATTGTTATCACCTTGAAAAAGACAACCGATACAATTGTTTTTCATTTTAATACCGCCTTTTTTTATTTTAAAAAGTCTATTGCATTTTGAAAAATTTTCTTTCCCCAACCGAAATTATCATCACTATCATCACAACCTTGCCTTGCAGGATGTTGCAATTTATATATATACCTTTCAGGATGAGGCATAAGCCCGAAAATATTACCTTTATCGTTACAAATTCCGGCAATTTCATTTAAAGAGCCGTTAGGATCCGAAGGATAATTTGCCTTGTTTCCATTTTTATCGCAATATCTGAATACAACCTGATTATTTTTTTCAATATTTTTTAAAACAGTATCATCTGCAATAAATTTACCTTCTCCGTGTGCAACCGGCAAAGTAATAATATCCGGTAAATTTTTTGTCCAAATACATTTTGTATCACCGTTTATTTTTTCCGTCTTTAAATAAACCCATCTGCACTCGAATCTATTTGAATCGTTATAAGATAAAGTTGCGATTTGTTCGAATTTATCGGGTTTAGGTAACAGTCCCATTTTTACAAGTACCTGAAAACCGTTACAAATACCTATAATGGGTTTATTTGAAAGAGCAAACTTTTTAATATTATCCCCTAATTTATTTTTTAATTCATTTGATAATATTTTACCTGAAGCTATGTCATCCCCATAAGAAAAACCACCGGGAACCGCCAAAACATCGTAAGATAAAATTTTATTTTTATTACTTATCAGTTCGTTTATATGAATTCTGTCTACCATTGCACCGCACAGTTCAAATGCGGATTTTAATTCATAATCACAATTTGTCCCTGCAGTTCTTATAATAATTACTTTTATTTTTTTCATTTTTCGTCTACCATTGCAAAGTTTTTTGCCATGCCTTTTGTAAAATTTTTATATTTTCTTTAACAGAAATTTTTTCCTTTCTTGATTCCAATATCAAATTTTTATCGTTGGAAACTTTTCCGATTTCGGATATAACAATATTTTTAAACATTTTTTCGAATTTTTCTTTATTATCTTTAGAAACTTCTACAACAAACCTTGTATTACTTTCCGAAAACAAAGTTTCCGCAACGGTCATTTTTTCCGAAGTTTTTATTGAATCGGTATTTATAAAAACACCTTTTTCCCCTGCAAAAGCCATTTCCGAAATTGCAGTTATAAGTCCGCCTTCGGAACAATCATGGCAAGATTCAATTAAACCTTTATCTATAGCATTAAAAATTGTTTTCATTGTTTTTTTTGAAACTTTAACATCCACTTCCGGAACAATACCGTCTTTGATACTTTTAATTTTAGAGTATATGCTTCCGCCAAATTCATTTTTTGTAATACCTATTAAATAAATTAAATTATCATTTCCTTTTAAATCCATTGTAACGGTTTTATTTACATCTTCTATTACGGACATCGAAGAAACTAAAAATGCAGGAGGAATTGAGTATGTTTTTCCTGCTATTGTATATTCGTTATATAAACTGTCTTTACCTGAAATAAAAGGTACTCCGTAACCTAAAGATAAATCATACGCTGCTTGTGCCGCTCTTACAAGGCTTCCCAAAATTTCGGGCTTATTTGGATTTCCCCAACAGAAATTATCCAACAATGAAATTTTTTCCGGATTAGCACCGACACAAACTGCGTTTCTCATTGCTTCTTCTATTGCCGATGCTGTCATTTTATAAGTATCTGTTTTACCGTATTCCGGATTTAATCCGTTAGATAACACTATACCTTTTTTTGTCCCTTTAACAACGGTATACGGCCAAATTACGGCAGCATCTTGAGGACCTGAATTTTCTATTGAATTCCCCTGTAAAGGTTTTACTACCGTTTGTCCTTGAACTTCATGGTCATATTGCCTTATTATCCAATCTCTTGAACAAACGTTTATATCTGATAAAACTTTTTTAATATCTTCCCGTAAAGTTTTAGAAGATACTTTTATGGATTTTTGTTTCTTTTGAACTTTTTCTTTCCAAACGGCATACCTTGTGGGTTTCGGAACACCGTCGTGTAAGAATTCCATTTTCATATCGGCAACAACTTTACCGTTATAAGTTAAAAGTAATTTTTTTGTATTTGTAAATTTTCCTATAAATGTGGCTTCAACGTTTTCTTTTTTAAATAAATTTAAGATTTTATTTTTATTTTTCGGAGGTACGGCAAAAACCATTCTTTCCTGGGCTTCGGATATCCATATTTCCCAAGGGTCAAGCCCTTTATATTTTAAAGGAACTTTTTCAAGTTGAACTTCAACTCCGGTCTTTTCTCCGAGTTCACCGACCGCACTTGATAAACCGCCTGCACCGCAATCGGTTGTTGCTCTGTATAAATTCAAGTCCCTTGCTTGCAGCATTGTATCAAGAACTTTTTTTTCTACAATAGGGTTACCTATTTGAACCGCACTTACATCGGACTCCTTATCAAGCTCTACCGAAGAAAAAGTTGCTCCGTGAATACCGTCGCGTCCGGTTCTTCCGCCGACAACCAAAACCAAATCCCCCGGTTTTACTTCTTTACTTGCTTTGTTTTTAGGTATAATTCCCATTGTTCCGCAATAGACAAGCGGATTTGCCATATAACCTTTATCAAAATAAACTCCCCCGTTAACGGTAGGAATTCCCATTCTGTTACCGTAATCTCTAACACCGGAAACAACACCTTTGGCTATTCTTTTAGGATGATGCATTCCGTTTGGGACATCACTTGCTTTTGTATCTGGAAGACCGAAACAAAAAACATCCGTATTAGCCAAAGGTTTTGCACCAAGCCCTACACCTAAAATATCTCTTATAACTCCGCCTATACCGGTTGCGGAACCTCCGTAGGGTTCAAGTGCCGACGGATGGTTATGAGTCTCAACCTTAAAACCGACACCGTTTGTTTTATCAAAGTCAATTATTCCCGCATTATCTTTAAATACGGAAATACACCAATCTTTATTTAATTTTACAGTTGCATTAAAAATCGTTTCTTTTAAAAGATTTTTATATTTCGTTATTTTTTTCTTACCGTTTTTTTCTTCGCAATACTCAATATTTCCGGTAAGAGTTTTATGTTTACAATGTTCACTCCAAGTTTGTGCTATTGTTTCAAGCTCAACATCTGTAGGATTTCTTTTTATACTCTTAAAATATTTTTGAACCTCTTTCATTTCAACAAGAGAAAGAGATAAAACACTTTTTTTACTTAATTCAACCAACTGTTTATCGTTAAGGCTTAAAATTTCTATGGTATTTACATTCATTTTATTAAATACTCCTGAATTAAAGTATTTGCCAATAAACTTGTTGCTATCTTATCTAGCTTTTTTAAATTCAGGTTTCCCTTTAAAGAATATTTTTTACCTGTTTTTATAACAAGTTCGTTTTTTATTCCCAAATCTTTTATTGCTTTTGAAACACTTTCACTAACAGTATCGGTAACTCCTCTTTTATACCAAACTTCTATCGAATTTTTTTCAATTTTTTTATCTTCGGGATTTTTATATTCTTTTACGGTAAAAACTTCGGTTATTTTATCAATTAATAATTCACTTGCTATTGTCGTAATATCTTTTATTGATATATCTCCGGATATTCTATAGACGGGAATATAATCTACGGATTTAACATCTTTTATTCCTATACCGGCAATATCGGAATTCGTTTGCAATCCGCAAGGATTTGAGAACCCCTTTTTAGATTTAATTTCAATTTCAAATATCATAATTAAAAAGACCTTCCTGTTATTTTTTCGTAAGCTTCTATATATTTTTCTTTTGTTTTTTCTATTATATCCTGCGGTAATGTCGGAACCGGAGGTTGTTTATTCCATTTTATTTTTTCCAAATAATCTCTGACAAACTGTTTATCCAAACTGTCTTGTGATTTCCCGACTTCATATTTTTCTTTTTCCCAAAACCTTGAAGAATCCGGGGTAAATATTTCATCTATCAATATCAATTTCCCGTCATAAATACCGAATTCCAATTTCGTATCTGCCAAAATTATACCTTTTGTTGCACAATATTGGCTTACTTTTTTATAAAGAGTTATTGATATTTCACTTATCTGTGCGGCTAAATCGTTACCTATTAATTTTTCCGTTTGCTCAAAAGAAATATTTTCGTCATGATCACCGTCATCCGCTTTTGTCGACGGTGTAAATATAGGTTCAGGGAGCTTTGACGACTGTTGCAAACCTGCAGGTAATTTTATACCGCATACGGTTTGATTTTTTTGATATTCTTTCCAACCGGAACCTGCCAAATATCCCCTGACTATACATTCAATATCTATTCTTTTTGCTTTTTTTACTATCATTGAGCGATCTTTTAAAAATTCGTATTGTTTAAGTTCTTCGGGAAAATCATCAAAATTTCCTGTTATTATGTGGTTAGGAATTATACTTTGGACGAAATCAAACCAAAACATTGATATTTTATGTAAAATTTTACCTTTGTCGGCAACATTAGGCTTCAAAATATAATCAAATGCAGATATTCTGTCTGTAGCAACTATAAGAAGTTTATCCTGACCGTATTGATAAACATCTCTTACTTTTCCCGAATGTAACAATTTACAACCTGAAAGCTCCGGTGCAGTATTCATTTTAAAACTCTCCCGCATAATGAAATTATATCGGATATTTTATCTTTTTTGATATATAAATTCAATATCGTTCGTTATATTTTCGGCAGAACTATTTTAAATGTTGTTCCTTGTCCGTATTCCGACTTAAATGAAATTTTACCTTTGTGATTTTCTTCTATCATTCTTTTTATTACATACGAACCTATTCCGGTTCCAGAATTATTCAATTTTTTTGTGGTAAAAAAAGGAGAGAACATTTTATTTTTATTTTCCTGTTTTACACCGATACCGTTGTCCGTTACCGAAATAATTGAACTTTTATCCGAATATTCCAACAAAACCTGAATAAACGGTTTAAATTTTTTATACTCGCTATCTTTCATATTTTTTTTCAAAAATTCTCTTTTTTCTTCAACGGCTTCATAAGCATTATCCAAACAATTAAATAAAACTTCCTGAATTTGAGCTTTTGAACCGAAAACCCAATCTTTTTTGGGAGTCTTAAAATCAATATGTATCTCATCTTTTTGGTGTTTAACCTGCAATAACTGACGAGCATTGTCGAAAGCTTCTTTCAAAGAAAAATTAGAAAATTCTATATCGCTTTCCGATTTTTTTGCAAAATTCAATATGTTTTGAATAACTTCATTTGTATAATGAACATTTGACGAAACGGAATATGCAATTTCTTTCATTGTATCAACAAAATTTTTACATTGTTCACTTTCAATTTTATGTTCATTTAAAAAACTTTCTATTTCAACATCCATTAATCCGGAAGCCATAGAAAATTGATGCAATCTGTTTTTTATTTGATGTGCCATTCCTCCTGCCATTGCACCTATTGAAGCCAATTTTCGTATTTCAAAAATTTTATCCTGCTGAATTTTTATTTGTTCGATAAAATTTGCATTACTTATTGCCAAACTTATTTGGTTGGCAAGAGTTGCAAAAATTTCAAGATCGCTCGGCGTATATATGGATTTATTAACTTTATCGCCAAGCAATAAAAAAGCCGTTAATTGATCGTGTAAAAGCACAGGTATCACCAAATGGACGCCATTGCTAATTTGTGCAAATAAAGCCCTTATATTTTGCGGCAAATTAAAAACAACAAACGGATTTTTTGTTTTTTGTATATATGAAATCATTTTTATATAATCCTGTTGTTTTATTTGTTCTTGTTTTATACTTAAACCGCTGCTCGCTTTACATATATAACTGTTTTGTTCTCTGTTAAAAATAAAAAAACTTACAAAACTTATTTTCACCCTTCTTTGAATAATTCTGACAACCAAAGTTGATAATTTTTTTATATTTTTTTGTCTTGCAAGCCCTCTTGATGCCCATATTAGAAATTGTTGGTATTTTGTCTGTTCGGTTTGCAGTACATTTTCACTTCTCCTTTGCAAATAACTGAAAATAACAGGTCCCAAACTCGATAGAACAAGAAGACTGAATGCCGAAACTATCCATTTACCGGTAATAATTCCTATAGTAATCGGAACACCAAGTATTACTATGTAAATGGTAACAAAAATTAAAGTTTTTACAAAAGCTAACTTAATATTAAAATATCTGTATTTTGAAACGGCATACAAAACAATAAAAAACCATGCAATTACCAATAAATCATGCGGAATAAATTCCACATTAATAAAATATCCAGACAAATGCATAAATCCCGCAACAGCTAAAATAAAAAAACTTATTGATAAAAATTTTAATCTTTCTTTTTCATATAAACTTTGCAATGTCCAATATCTTTTATATAAAGTTATAACCACATATATACATATCAAAACAAAAAATATCAAGAAAAAATAATATAAAATTCCGGGTATCACATAGACATTAGGTGCTTTTGAAACAAAGCCTCTTATGAATAAATCGGAATACGAAAAGCATAAAAAGAATAAAGATATAGAAATTAAAACCGCAAATATTTTTTTATATGAACTTGTTAAATTGATTCCTAAAAGAGACCAAACAAAGATAAATAAAACAGACGGTGTTAAAATTGCAAAAATATATAAAAATCTTCCGTAATACAGTGCAACTTCGATGGAGGAAGACATCGAAACGGCAAAAGGGCATAAAGACCACATTCCTATAAAAAAGCTTAAAGCTAAAAATTTTCGATATAAAGAAGAATTTCTGTTATAAAAATATAAAAACACGGACGAAACGGAACATATCAAAAAAGCAAGAAATGAAGATACGGCATAAAACATCCACATACTAATTCCTATTTTTTATTTTTATTTTGTAATTTCCAGTCCAAATATTTACTTATAAAATCGTCTATTTCACCATTCATAACTTTTTCAACCTGAGCCGTTTCGTATTCTGTTCTATGATCTTTAACCAACTGATACGGCATAAATACATAAGACCTTATTTGATTACCCCATGCAATTAAACCTTTATCGTCATAATGTTTTTCAAATTGTTGTCTTTTCTTTTCCTGCTCATAATCGTATAATTTTGCCTTAAGTAATTTCATTGCAGTTGCTTTATTTTTTATTTGTGACCTTTCGGTTTGAGATTGCACCACTATGTTTGTAGGTAAATGTGTAATTCTGACGGCAGAATCTGTTTTATTAACATGTTGTCCGCCGGCACCGGTTGACCTGTAAGTATCTATTCTTATATCTTTTTCATCTATAACAATATTTATATCGTCATCCACTTCCGGGATAACATCAACCGAAGCAAAAGAAGTATGTCTTCTTTTATTTGCATCGAAAGGAGAAATTCTAACCAATCTGTGAACACCCGTTTCCGCTTGCATATAACCGTAAGCATATTCCCCTTTAACTATAAAAGTTATACTTTTAATTCCGGCTTCATCACCGTCTAAAGAATCAACGACATTAAGAATAAAGCCTTTATTTTCCGCCCACATTGAATACATTCTTACAAGCATACTTACCCAATCGCAGGATTCCGTTCCTCCGGCACCTGCATGTATCGAAACAATTGCATTGTTTTTATCGTGAACAGAAGAAAGTTTTGTTTTTATATCAAGTTTGTTTATTTCTTTTTCCAAATTTATTATACCGTCTTGAAGTTCCTTTTCCAAAGTTTCATCGTTTTCAACCGATAATAAATTTTGTATTTCAATTAAATCTTTAGTTTTATTGTTTAAAGCAGACCACTGTTCAACTATGTTTTTTAATTCGTTTAATTTTTCCATAGTTTTTTTTGCTTTATTTTGGTCAAGCCAAAAATCATTTGACGAAGATTCTATATCAAGTTTTTTTATCTCTTCTTTTTTAGCATCAATATTAAAAATATTTTTTAAATTATTTATTTTTTCATTTAACTGTTCTAACATTTTCCCTCATAAAAATTTGCTTTGCAAATTTTTTAGCCGATAAGCTGAAAAGCCGAGAACCGGATTGCCACGCCGATTTCATCGGTTCACAATTACGACCGCTTCTTTTTTTCATTCTTCTATTATTGTTTGTTTTTCGGGCAGTTTTTACCGTTCCAGCAAAAAGTACATAAATTATCCTGCGGTAACCCGATTGCTTCCACCATATCTTCCAAAGTTTGATATTTTAAAGAAGTAATATTCAAGTATTTTCTTATCCACTCTATCATCTTTGCATATTTTTCAGTGGTATGGTCAAGGTACTCGGAAACATCTTCAATATCTTTTCCTTCAATTTCTTTTATGGCTCTTCTTGTTATAAGTTCACTGTTTGTTCTTGTCGAATTGCAATAGGAGCAAGGAAACATCAACGGAGGGCATGCGGGACGAACATGAATTTCTTTTGCCCCGCAATTCCAAATTTTTTCAACGGTAAAATTTTTTAACTGTGTTCCTCTGACTATTGAATCTTCAAGAAGAATAACACTGTTACCCTGTATAATTTCTTTTATTGCGATAAGTTTCATTTTTGCGGTTAAATTTCTTAATTGCTGTGTTCTCGGTGCATAACTTCTTCCGTAAGTAGGAGTATATTTTACAAGTGCTCTTCTGTAAGGAATACCTGATTCTATTGCATAACCTATTGCATGTGCAAGTCCGGAATCGGGAACACCTGAAACCAAATCGGCTTTTATTCCTTTATCTCTTTTGGCAAGCAATTTTCCGCTTTTTTCTCTTATAATTTCGGAATTCAACCCTTCATAATTTGATGCAGGAAACCCCGTATATATCCATAAGAAAGTACATATCTGCTTTGTTTTATGACCTTTTTCCAAAACTTTAATTCCGTCTTCATTTATTAAAACAATTTCACCGGAATTCAAATCCCTAATTTGTTCAAAACCCAAATTTGAAAAAGCAACCGTTTCCGAGCATACCGCATAAGAATCTTCATTTTTGCCGAGTATTAACGATGTTCTTCCGTAAAAATCCCTTGCGGCATAAATTCCTCCTCTTGCCAAAATAAGCAAAGAACACGAACCTTTTATCTTTTCATATACAAGTTTAATTCCGTCTTCTATTGTATTACCGCTTGCAACAATTCTTGCTATAAGTTCCGTAGTATTTACATGCGATTTACTGAACTCGCTGAAACATATCCCGTCTTTTATCATCGAATCTGCAATTTCCTGTAAATTTTCAACTCTTCCCGATGTAACTACACAAAACTCCCCTACTCTTGATTTTATATAAATAGGCTGTTCTTCCAAATCACTTATACAACCTATCCCTTTTGTTGTATTTATTTTTTTGTCACTTGAAAAAAACCTGTCTCTGAAATTAGCATTACTCATTCTGTTAATATATCTTGTAAATTCGTCGTTTAATATGGCAAGCCCGCCGTATTCCGAACCCATGTGAGTATGATAATCTATTCCGTAAATTAAATTTTCGGAACAGTCCGACTTTGAAACTATACCAAATAATCCGCTCACTTTTTTTCTCCTCTAAATTAGATTATTATCTTTAAAACTATAATATCCGTTAACGGTAACTATTAAATGGTCAAGTAAAACAACATCTACGGTTTTTAATGCTTTTATAACGGCATCAGTTGCTATTATATCATTTTGTGAAGGTTTACAGGAACCTCCGGGATGATTATGTGCAATAATAACAGACGTTGCATTATATTTTAAAGCAAGTTCTGCTATCTTTCTGGGATACATTGCCGATCTGTTAACAACACCGCTGCTTACGGGACAATGTGCTAAGATTTTATTTGATGCATTTAAAAATAAAGCATAAATAATTTCATCTTTTGAAGAACCTATATTTGTTTGAAAAAAATTCAGCACATCAAGCGGTGAAGAAATTTTTTCTTTGCTTTCCATTTGCAGTTGAGAATATTTAGAACAAAACTCTTTTAAAAATTTTATAAAAATTGCGGAGTGATTTTTTATTCCTTCGATTTCGTAAAGTTTATCGACATCGGTTTGCAACACCTGTTTTAAACTGCCGAATTTTTTGATAAGATTTTTTGCAATTGTTTTAGTATCTTTCCTTGGAATAACGAAAGTTAATGCAAATTCCAAAATTTCATAATCCTGCCAATTTGAAAAATTTGTTTTTATAAATTTTTCTTTTAACCTTTGTCTGTGCCCCAAATAATGTTTTTCTAATTTTTCTTCCTGCATATTTTATATTTGTTTGTCATGGGAAATTTTATATCTTTATAAAAAGATGTTTTCGTTATTTTTGTGGAAATAGGAGACACCCTTCTTTTATATTCACTGCCGAATAATAACTTATACACCTTAATTAAAGTTGTTTCTTCAACACCCGAATTTAAAATTTCGTCATAAGCCATTTGCTTTTCCAATATTTTTTCCAAAATATCGTCTAAAATATCATATTCCGGCAAAGAGTCGGAATCTTTTTGATTTTCCCTAAGTTCGGCAGTAGGAGCCCTTTTTATAATTTCTTCCGGTATAACATTTGAAATAGTATTTCTGTACTTTGCAAGAGCATAAACATCTTTTTTTAACAAATCACCTATTACCGAATATCCGCCTGCCATATCGCCGTATAAAGTGCTGTAACCGACGGCATCTTCGGATTTATTGCAGGTACATAAAATAAAATATCCGAATTTATTTGAAAATGCCATTAAAATATTAGCCCTTATTCGTGCCTGTAAATTTTCTTCCGTTAAATCCTTTTTTGTATTTTTAAAAACAGGGCTACATTCGTTTATATAAGCATTGTAAAGATTTTCTATTGATACAATTTCATATTTTATTTTTAATCTGTTACATAAATCTTTTGCATATACAACAGATTCTTTCGATGTATATTTTGACGGCATTAAAACACCTAAAACATTTTCGCTGCCTAAAGCATCGGCAGCAATAGCGGCAACAAGTGCAGAATCAATGCCGCCGCTTACACCTAATGCAACTTTTTTAAACCCGTTTTTGGCACAGTAATCTTTTAACCCCAAAACCAAAGCCGCATACATTTCTTTTTGCACATCTGTTTTACAATCTATATTATTATCAACATCCGTATTTACAAGCAAAAAATCTTCACTAAACAATTTTGCAACACCGGTAATATTTCCGTTTTTTAAAACACAAAAACTTCCACCATCGTAAATTAAACCGTCTTGAGCACCTGCCATATTAATATAAAACACATTAACAGATTTTTCTTTTGCAAAATTTTTTACAAAATTTCTTATATATTTTGTTTTCCCTTTATAATAAAAACTGCAACTTAAAATTATAAGGTTATCCGTAAAAGATATATTTTTATCTTCATAAAGTGTTTCAAAATCTTTTACATCATCAATTATGACAAAATAAAATTTATTATTGTTTATCGTAACAACTTTATTTTCAATTTCTTCAATATTATTATCTTTTATAATTACGGGAACATTTTTTCTATTCTTATTCACCGTTAATATTAACGGAACTGAAACACTTTGTTTAATTTCATCCAATGCACAATCAAATGTTTTATAAAAATCTTTTATTAAACAAAGGCTTTCTATGTTGCCGCCCTGTAAAGAATTATTTGCAAAAACAACAAATTCCGCACCGGCACGATATGCTTTATCCGCAAAAGATATAATTTTATTTTTATTATTTTCAATATCACCGACAATTTGATTTGTTTGAGCCAATGCAATTTTCATTAGAATATAACCTTTTTTCTGTTTTCTTTTTTTTGTGTGTTTATATGTTTTTGTTCCAATATTTTTTCTTTAGCTCTTTTACTTCTTTTTCTTTTTTGTCTTCTTATTTTTTCTATTTCTTTTTGTTTTTTACTTTTTTCACCTGATACTTTAACTTCTATTGCTTCTGCAAGAAGCTGCCTTGCTTTATAACGGTTTAATAGTTGTGTTCTGTATTTTTGGCATTTTATTTCAATATTGGTGGGTATATGTTTTAAATAAACACATGTAGCAACTTTATTCAAATTTTGTCCGCCGTTACCGCCTGAATGAACAAATTTTTCTATCAAATCTTCTTCTTTTATATTAAATTTTTTAAATTTATTTTGAAGTTCCTGCTGTTTTGCCGGACTTACTCCGAAATTTATCATAAACAAACACCTAAAGAACTTAAATTTTCTTTTAAATTTTTCAAACCTGTAAATGTAAAAGCCGATATTCCTTCCTGACGGGCAGCCTTTATATTTATATCAAGGTCGTCTGTAAAAAATAATTTTTCGGGTTTAACATTATAAAAACTTATAACTTTTTGATAAATTTCTTTTTCCGGTTTTCTGCAGTGCATTAAATGCGATACATGAAGTGCTTTAAAATTTTTAAAAAATTTTTCATTATTTTGTTTGATAAAATTAAAATGTAAATCGTTAGTATTGGATAAAAGCGAAACAGGATATTTTTTTGATAACTCTGTTATAAAATCCATCACATCTTCGTTTGGGGAAAATATATTATTCCAAATATCGCAAAATTTATTATAATCCAAATTCAAGCACAAAATATTTTTCACTTTTTCATAAAGTTGTTCGGATGATATTTCACCTTTTTCATAACCGAAAAACAACTCATCATTTAAATGAATAAAATCTTTTACATTACAAAAATTTTCTTTATTTGTTGAATTATCGGCAAAGCCTTTTGCAAGTATTTCCAAATCGTAATCAAAAATAACTTTACCTAAATCAAATATTATAACTTCTATTTGAGACATTAAAAACCTCTTTATATAAAAATCGCAAGGCGATTTTTGGTTATAAGACTATTGGGGTATAAGTTGTTTTTTAGTTTTGTTGTTTAAACTTATAACCCTATAACCTGCTGTTGTTGAGTTTGCATATCTTTAACGACAACTTGATTTTTTATAAGTTCGTCATTACCTAAAATTACTACTTTTTTGGCACCTATTTTATCGGCTAACTTAAATTGAGCTTTTAAAGATTTATTATATAAAGGACCTTCAACGGTTATTTTTTCCGGCAAATTTAATTTAGAGCAAATATTATTTTTATTTACCAATAAATCATTTGCAAAAGAAAATGCCTTATCAAACAAAAATTCATCGGCAACAGCAACAAAAACGATATCGTTTGTTTTTATATTGTCAAAAAAGTTTGTTTTTTCGGCAGCAAGTAAAACTCTTTCCGAACCCAAGGCAAAACCCACACTCGGTATTTGCTGCCCGCCAAGTTCTTTAACAAGGTTATCATACCTGCCGCCTGCACAAATTGCATCCTGAGAACCGACGGCGGATGAACGAACTTCAAAAACGGTTCTTGTGTAATAGTCAAGCCCTCTTACCAATTTATCATCAATAACATACGAACAATCAACTGTTTTTAAAAGTTGCTGAACTTTATTAAAATGTTCACTGCACTCATCACATAAACATTGTTGCATTGTAGGAACATTTTGAAATTTTCGGCTATCAATTTTACAATCCAACAATCTTAAAGGATTTTTTTCCAATCTTCTTTTACAATCATCACATAAATCCTGTATTGAAGAAAAATATTCCACAAGTTTTTGTCTGAAAACCGGTCTGCATTTATCACAGCCCAAAGAATTTATATGAATTACAACATCGGTTATATTTAATTTTGAAAGTATTTCTTTTGCAAGAAGTATTATTTCAACATCGGCATTAGGATTGGGATTACCCAAATATTCGGCACCCATCTGTAAAAATTGTCTATATCTTCCCGCCTGCGGTCTTTCATATCTAAACATATCACCGCAATAAAAAAATTTGCCTACTGGTTCTTCCATATCAAGTCTGTGTTCGATATATGCACGAACAAGTGATGCTGTTCCTTCAGGACGCAAAGCCAAATTTCTTCCTTTTTTATCCTGAAACAAATACATTTCTTTTTCAACAATATCGGTAGCTTCACCTATTGACCTTGTAAACAAAGCGGCATCTTCAAACATAGGTGTTTTTATTTCTTTAAAATTATGTTTTTTAAAAACGACTCTTGCATACTCGTCAAGTTTTTCCAAACCTAAAGCAATTCTGCCGTAAATATCGTGTGTTCCTCTGGGTGCTTTATATATTGCCATTTTTATTCTCCGAAATTTTTCTTTCAACATTCAACTTGGAATCCGGGGCTATTATACCTGCCGACATTATATATTGAATTCCTTCCTCAACCGAATATTCGCTTTCAATAACATCTTCTTCTTTTATCAAAAGTAAAAAACCTGTTGTAGGGTTTGGTGTGGTAGGCATAAAAACAGTTATAAAATTTTTCCCGTTGACAACTTTTTTACCCGTTGAAAAAGCTACACAATAGGAATCTTTATTCGGAAAAGGAACAAATACCACTTTTTGAAAATCTTTACTCATACTTCCGTTGGAAAAAAAAGAAGTGAATTTTTTAAACAGAGCATAAATTGAACCTATTGCCGGAATTTTTCCCAAAATATTTTCAAATATTTTCAATATTTTTTTACCGATAAAATTTGTAGCAAGAAAACCGGCAAAACATATTATTAAAAGTGTTAAAAAGAAACTTAAAACTTTTGCCAAAAATAAAATCCAACTTGCATCATCGGTAAAATGTTTTAATATCGGATGGAAAAACGGCATTGAAAAACTGCTGGTCCAATTAAAAATAAACATGAACACAAAAAATGTAAGCCACAAAGGAAGCAGTATCAAAAGCCCGGCAACAAAATATTTTTTAAAAAAAGTTTTCATATAAAAATTCCATTTACTTCTATTCTTTCAAGCATCCAATCTTCTAATCTTCTACTTGCCGTTTATAAATTTAATTCCTGCGGAAACAAGTTTTTTAAGTTTATCTTTGGAAGAACTTTCCGCATATAAACGAACTATAGGTTCCGTTCCGGACAACCTGAAACCTATCCAAGTATCATCGTCTATTATAAATTTATAACCGTCTATGGAAACTACTTTTTGTATTTTCATACCTGCTATTTTTTCAGGTGTTTTTTGTTTTAAAGTTTGTTTGAATTTTTCCATTGTTTCGGAAGGAAGACGGAAATTTTGCCTTTCGGTAAATACAGGTCCCGTTAATTTTGTTATATCCTTTAACAATGCAGCCAATGTTTTTTTATTAACGGCAACGGCTTCCGCCATAAGCATACAAGCTATTATACCGTCTTTTTCGGGAACATGCCCCCTTATAGTTAAACCGCCGGATTCTTCACCGCCTATTATAAAATCATTAGGTCTTTGGGTAAGAATATCGCCTATATATTTAAAACCTACCGGAGTTTCCTTAACTTCTATACCAAGTTTTGCGGCAAGTTTATCTATCATGTGGCTTGTCATAACACTTCTGACAACAACACCTTTCCAACCTCTTGTTTTATTTAAGTGATATAACAATATGGGTATTACCTGATTAGGTGTTATAAAAGTTCCGTCGGAGTCAATAATACCGAACCTGTCGGCATCACCGTCAACCGATAAACCTATTTTATAAGATTCTTTTTTCACTATTGCTTTTAAATTTTTAAGATTGGCTTCGTTAGGTTCGGGTGAATGACCGTCAAACAAAACATCTCTTTGCTTATTTAAAACTTTTAATTTTGTTCCTGCAGCTTCAAGCAAAGTATCCAAATAATCATCCCCTGTTCCGTGCAAAATATCCGCGGCAACTTTCATTTTTGATTTTTTCAACAACTTGAAATCAACAAGTTCCTTTATTCTTTTCAGGTATGCAGGTCTTGGGTCATAATATTGAACGATTTTATTTTTTAAAGCTTGTTCCAAAGAAATACTTTTAACATCTTTTACGGTAAGTTTTTGACAATATTTTTCTATTACCTGCGTAGTTTCCGGTAATGCCGGTCCGCCCCAAGACGGTGAAAATTTAAGTCCGTTATATTCCGGCGGGTTGTGGCTTGCCGTAAAATTTATTCCGCCGGCAAGTTTATTTTTAACAATGTCATAAGCTATAACCGGTGTAGGTGTATTTCTGTTACATAACAAAACTTTTATTTTATTCCCAGCTAAAACTTCCGCAGATATTGCTGCAAATTTTTCAGACAAAAACCTTGTATCATAACCTATTATTACGGCTTTATCCTTTTTATAATTTTTATCATCATTTAAAAGATAATCAGCTATTGCCTGTGTAACGATTTTTACATTATCAAAAGTAAAATCGTCTGCTATAATTCCTCTCCAACCGGATGTTCCGAACTTAATCATTTTTATTACCTCTTTTATTTAGTAAGCTGATAAGCTGAAAATGAACACTTCGTATTCTTAGCTGAACAGCTGCAAAAAGCCTTAACTACAATTAGCAATTAGTAATGAGTAATTAGCAATTTCGGTGTTTTTTTTTAGATTTTTTGCTTCGCAAAAAATACATTAATTACTAATTTCTAATTACTAATTTTAAAACTATACACTCTACATTAAAGAACTTGGATTCCGGATCAAGTCCGGAAAGACATCCTCTTTGCTTCCAATCTTCTAATCTTCTATTTCTGCCATTCCCTTATTTTATCGGTATAAATATTTATAAACCCTTGTGCAGTCGGTTTATCTTTGGCTTCTGCCCAAATGTGGAAATATGCTTCATCCGGATCCGGTAACAATAATACCCAACCGTTATTTAAAAATATTTTTACACCGTCTATAAGTTCTGTTTTTTTGCCTTTTGAATATTCTATTGCATTACGCATTGTTTGCCCTTTCTTATCCCAAGAGCAAGGAACGGCTTTATGTAAAACTTCAAATGCCGGTATTTCTCTTCTGATGCTGCTGACGGTAAGTTTTGCCTGTGCCAACATTTCCATCAAATTACCTACGGCATACATTGCATCAAACGAGTTTTGAAATTCCGGGAATATAAAACCGCCGTTACAGTCGGCAACAAAAATTACACCTTCATCTTTTGCGGCATTCATTATGTTTCTGGGACTTGTACCCGTTCTTTTAATTTTAAAATTAAATTTTTGTGCAAGTTCATCTATAACGGAAGATACCGTAACCGGAACTGCAATTATTCCGGATTTATATGTAAGCATTACCAAATATGCCATAATAAGCATGGCAGTATCATTATCTATAATTTTACCTCTTTCGTCTATAAGGAACAATTTTTCCGCACCGTTATCAAACAAGAAACCGACATCTGCCCTTAAAGTCATTACGATATCGGACAACTGGTTTAAGGAATTTGTAAATTCTTCTTTTGTTTTTGTTATTTTTTTTGCATCTATGTAGGCGTTTAAAGCAACCACATCTATGCCCAACTCACCTAAAATCGTCGGAAAAACAAGTGATGCCGTTGAATGAGAATAATCTATAACGGCTTTCATTGATTTATTGGAATAAATTTTCTTCTCTATGGTTTCCAAATAACCCGTTTTATAAAACTCGTTTGCACGAGGAGGAACCGTAATAAAGCCGACATTATCCATATCTGCTCTTTTAAAATCTTCTCTGAAAAACAACTGTTCTATCGATTTTTCCTGGTTAATTGAAATATCACTTCCGAACTTATCAAAAAATTTTATATCAATAAGTTTTGCATCGTAAGGGGACTGCCTTATATGTATTCCGCCGACTTCTCCGTTATTACCTATTTCATACCTTGCAACAGGAATAGGTGCATTTAACATATCACCCACATTTACACCTGCAGAAAGAATACCCGAAATTAAACCTCTTTTTATCATTCTTGTTGCTCTGTGGTCGTCTCTTGAAATAACTATGTAAGAACCGCTGCCCATATAAGCACCGTAAGCAGACCCTATCTTTGCGGCAAATTCAGGTGTGATTTCTATATTCCCCAAGCCTGTTACACTACCGTAAGCATTAAACAATGCTTTGTTCCACTTTGCACCCCAAACCAAACTTGAAGAAAGTATTGCACCTTTTTCAACCGTTTTATGCGGCCAAATTCTGAGGTTTGCCCTTATTGTTGCATCGGCACCTATATTACATTCGTCAGCAATTATGGAACCTACCTGAACGGATGCTCCTTTACCTAAAACCGTTGAATAACCGATAACAACTTCTTTTAAATTTGCCTTTGAACCGATAGTTACATTATCCCATATAACAGAACCGAGTACTAAAGAATTTTTTTCTATAACGACATTGGAACCGATTACGGATGCACCTATTTTGGCACCGCTTTTAATAACGGTATTATCGCCTATAATAACATTATTATCAACAATTACATCATCTTCTATTACCGAATTTTTACCTATTATAACCGTTTTACCGTTTATAATTTTTTTTGTTCCATCAACATTTATTTTAACTTTACCGTCTAAAATATCATAATGCGCAAATCTGTATTCGTCATGGTTACCTATATCTTTCCAATATCCGTCTGCGATGTAACCGTATAACGGCTTTTTATCTTTCAATAATTGAGGGAACAAATTTTTTGAAAAATCAACATCTTTATTTTCCGGTATATAATCAAAAACTTCAGGTTCAAGTATATAAATTCCGGTATTTATGGTATCGGAAAAAACTTCGCCCCACGACGGTTTTTCCAAAAACCTTTCAACTTTACCGTCTTTATCGGTTATTACAACACCGAACTGCAACGGGTTTTGAACTCTTGTTAAAACCATCGTTGCAACGGCTTTTTTTTCTTTATGGAATTTTATCGCTTTTTCTATATCAAAATCGGTTAAAACATCACCCGATATAACGACAAAAGTACCGGTAATATTTTTCTTTGCAAAACCTACACTGCCGGCAGTTCCGAGGTCAACTTCCGGCCTTAAATAATTTATTGAAACACCTAAATCTTTACCGTCTTTAAAATAATTTTTTATTATTTCCGGCTGGTAATACAACATCATTGTTAAGTCGGTAAATCCGTATTTTTTAAGCAGCTCAATAATATGGCTTAACATAGGTTTGTTTGCTACCAATGCCATAGGTTTGGGGATACTGCATGTGATAGGCCTTAACCTTGTTCCGAAACCGCCTGCCATAATAACAGCTTGCATAATATGTTTCCCCCTTTTTAACAATTTATATATAATTATATACTCTTGATTTTACAAGTTTTTTCTTTGTTTTTCAATATATTTTTCACACAAACACAATCAAATTTTATTTTTGAATACAAAATAATAACTTTGGTGTATAATATTCAATATCTACCGGGGCATCACAATTGTTGTTTTTCCAATCTATCGTCTTCATAAAAGATAAATATATGAATAAACAAATAATTATTATTCCGATAATTAATAATAATATTTTAAACTTATTTTTTAATTTATTATAAATGTAAACAAAAAATTCCGCTAAAATGTAAGACAAACCTATTAACGGTATATACACATACCTATCCGCCATTGCAGCAACACCTATAGGAAAAAAATCCAAACAAGGAGATACCGTTATTATAAAAAAGCTAAAACCGAAAAATATTTTTTTTGAATATTTTAAACTATATAATATCGGGATTATTATTATATATAAAAATATCGGTGACAGCATAACATATAAAGGAACAGGCATATCAACACCATACAATTTAGGATATATCCAGTATAAATTTATAGGTAAAAAAAGTTTAACAATATAAAACAGAATATAAAAATGAGCATTTAAAAATTTATTAAACAAACTATACTCTTCATATTTAAAATCATTATAAAAATGAGCATGTATTCCGCTTATTATAAAAACAATTGTTACTAAGATAAACGGCAAATAAATTTTAATTCTTTGTTTATTAAGTTTATTAGAATAAAAATCCAACAGAATTAAAAGTGCAGGCAAAGTTACTGCCATAACTTTTGAAAGGCAAGACAACAAAAAACAAATAAAAGATATTAAAATATAAAATTTTTCTTTTTTATTATTCCAACTTTTTATATAAAAATAAATTGAAAACAAATAAAATATTGAATACAATGTATCTTTTCTTGCACTAATCCATGCAACAACTTCGGTATGTAGAGGATGTATTGCAAATAATAAAGCAACTATATATGCAACACTAAAATTTTTTGTAATCAATATAAAAATTATTAATACAAGAATTGTATTTATACAGTGAAGAAAAATATTATCTAAATGAAAAAATTCCGGCATTAAGCCAAACAGTTTAGTTTCAATTGCATAAGAAAGTGTTACTAAAGGATGATACATTGCTTCATGCTCTTCAAAAAAAGCCTCTTTTACATCAGCCTTTATTACACTTTTATGAAAAACCATTATATAGTCATCAACTCTAGAAAATCCGAAAAAAACAGAAGGAATAAATGTAAAAAAAGAAATAAACAACAATATTATAATTAAAAATATTTGATATGTTTTTAATAAATTCATAAATTTTATTATATGTATTTTAATCTCTCATAATTATATAAAAAATCCCATATAGTTTTTAAGCTATATGGGATTTTTATTTACTTAAATCTATTTATCATTTTCACAAATTAAAAATTTAACATTTCTCTTACAAGTTCACCTTCAAAATCAGATCTCGGTTTGCTTTTTAAAACCAAATTAGCAAAAGTTTTCGCATCTACGGTAAGCTGTACTTGATTATAACCAAGTGCACCAACGCCTGCAACAAAACCTGCTAATACATCTAATTGTCTATCTTTATCAACAGATTCAAATTCCTTCCAAGCTAAATCTATATTACCATCAGCTACTGCAGCAACTATCTTTAAAGCACTAAACATTGCATTCTTATCTGCTTCGTCGGTAAGTATTTTATCTTTATCACCGAATATCGCTGCCTTTATTAGTTGATTTATCGCCGTATTTTCATTTACCCAATCAAGCTTTCCTTCGTTAATGGCAGTTTTCATTTCAGCAATTTCATTAGCACCCATTACCCAACCACCGCTATAACCAGTATTCATAGTTACTGTTTTATAACCGGCTTCATCCGTTCCACTTACATCACCCATAATTAATATATGATTATCACCGGTAGCTTCTCTCTTGGCATTTATTTTATTCATCTCGTTTTTATCCATTTTGATTACATAAATTTCGCCTCCGGCAGCTTGGAAACCGCTACCTTCCATTAAGTTAACGCTATCTGCCGCAAGTAACATACAAGCTTCACCTGCATCATTAATATAGAAACCTTTTTCCAACAAATCCATTGCATCTTTATCGTTTTTATCTATACCTAACCTATCTGCCATAGCTTCAAGCTTTGCTTGTGAAAGTTCTTTTTTCAACGCTTCGATGGCTTCTTCATCATTTTCATCAATTCCTCTTTTTTCCATCTCCGCTTTTAATTCTTCATCAGTAGCTTCCGATGACCATATATCTCCTTCCACCGCAGGGTCAACATGTTTTGTAACATTGACAGTCTCTTCTACAATTACATCTTGAACTTTCTCATACTTTTGGTTAACAGGCTTTGCCAAATCAACAGATTGCGTAGCTACACCAAAATTTTGTTGACCATGATCAAAAAACATTATTTGAAGTGATAATGTTTGTCCAACCTTACCGACTCTAGTAATTCTTTCTTCCGCTTCACCAGAGTTAACCGTTTTTCTTGATTTTCCTGAGGTAGTTTCATAAGATTTAAATCTACCATACTCTACACTTGTTTTTTTATTTGTTTTTGTATTTGTACCTATTATATTTTTCTTTGTATTTTTGTCATCAAATTCATCGGTTTCAAAATCTTTTGCACCTATGGTTAAACTAATTTGAATAATTGCAGAAAAACCATTACTTTTATCTATTGCCAATTGAATATCGAGATAAAATCTTTCTATATTAGTCATAGTGGAAGAACTCTTGGGATCGTAAATTCCAGTAGGATTTTTAACAAACAAAGCCAAAAATTGAACAAGCGGATCTTCTTTAATATTTATTTTGTTCGTTATATCATTTTCATAAATAGGAACAGCCGTAAGGGTTGCAAATGCACTAAAGTTACTTGCTGCCCATTTGGCATTTTCTTTTCCCAATGCTTTTAATTTGTTCATAGTGTCTTTGCTTACAGTCACAACATTCTTTTTCTTATAATTTGCTTTTGTATCTTTGTCTTGTTTATCCCACTCTTTTGCCGTATAACCTTCATCTTTTTCTGCTCTTGCTTTTTCCTCAGATTCAAAACGTGCTTTAGCCACATCATCTTCCGAGCCTTCATCAGCTATAGCTTTACCTGTGGCATCTTGCCAATAGGAAGAATTCCATATATATTTATCTTTACCATTTTCCTTATAGTTTTTAATATTTGCCATTGCTGACTTTGCACCGTTTGCCAAATCTTCTTTAGCTCGATCCGGATTTTCTTTTAAATCATCAACAATTTTTCTCAATTCATCAAAAGTAGTCGGTTGGTTTGTTTTTCCATTTTCATAGTAAGTTGGAGGTAATTTTGCAGAACCGATAAGTTTTCCGTATCTATAAGCTTGAATACTTGTTTCAATATTTTTATGTTGATCCGCATCCCAATTATATGTTTTTATACCATTTAAAGAACCATTTTCATGATAAAAATATGCCTGAATTGTAAAGCCTTTATCATTTTTAATAAAGCTGACACGTCCTTGATCATAAAAAGTAGTATTATTTGTTTTATAGTCATGTGAAGAGAACATAGAACCGTTAGAAGAATAAGTATACGTCATAATTGTATTTCCAGCTGTATCTGTTACAAAAGATTGTCTTCCTGTTTCATCCATATGAACTGTATTACGCGATTCCTTGTAATATGCTACACTATTAGCGTCTGCACCACCTTCTATAGCTTTGTTAGTTCTATCAACATCATATTCATCTACAACCTGCTCTATTTTTTCAAGTGTTCCAGCCAAATTATATACAAAAACCTGCATTACTAAACTATCGTAACCTACTGTTTGCGTTTGTTTGCCATTTATAGCAAAAGATACACTTGCACCACCTGCTGCCGTAAAATCAATTGTAAGGGAATAATTTACACCTAATGCTAAATATTTGTCTGCGGAATGCTCATCATTTTTATCTAACCATTTAAGCTTCCCCTTGTCTCTATTATCAACCGTAACTTTTCCGTCTTCATCTACCTTTCTACTTGAACATTCCAACTGCTTTTGTTCAACAATTTTTGAAAGGAAATTTTCCACTCCACCTGATTTCTCAATCTGTATATAAAGAGAACCGCTTAAAGTTATACTGGCAACCGAATAACTTCCATACCCTTTATCCCCTGATTTTTCATTGTACTTCAAAACTAAAAAAGCCTCTCCGGCATTAAAAAGAGTTATAGTTTTATCTTGGTCTATACTGGAATAGACACCACGTGAAGTAAAATTAAAAACCATACAGATATAATTCGTTTTTTCTTTTGCTCCGGTTGCTTTTCCCCAATTTTCATCAGTTCTTTCTGCTTCTTTATTTTTTTGAATATCTCCTATACCCATCTGACTAGACATCTGTTGCTGGGATATAGAAAAATCAGCAAAAACATTTGCTACACCAAGACAAAAACTTAAACACATTGCCAAGACAAAACCGACTATTTTTTTGTTCATGGCCACACCTCCTAAATAAAATTTTAAAATCTTACAACATACTAAAAACTCCTTTCCTGCACGACCAACTACTTTATTACTACTAAGTTTAACCCCCTTTGCAACATAATTATAACTTATTTTTAAAAAAATTGCACTATTTAAATGTGAAAAATTTGTGAAAATTTAATTCAATAGAAGAAACATTAAACCCTACACTAAGTTAAACAACAAGATCCCCGATTACGACACTCGGGGATGACAGAGAGAGAGGGAATGTGAAAAATTTGTGAAATTTCTAAATGTCTTTTTAGCAATTAAACAATAAAACACATTTTTATAATATTACATTATTTGTTATACTACTAAGGTATTGTTTTTTTAAATTTTATAATTAAAAACATATTAACCTTACAATTATGAAAAAATATTTTAACAAAACAAATGATTTTTACATTGTGACCTTACTTTTAGCATTTATTTTTATCACTCATTTAAATATATTATTTGCACCTGTTGAAACTTTTTTTTCAGGTTTTGAAAAAATAGATTTGTGTTATTATATAAATATAAGGCAATATGCTTTTGATACAATTAAAGCCGGCATTTTTCCTTTGTGGACTACAAAAATATTTTGCGGAACACCGTTCTTTGCAAATTCGGAAACTGCTATTTTTTATTTACCGAATATAATATTCTTTTTTTTACCTATATCAAAAGCTATTAACTTTTCTTTTTTAATACATTTTTTTATACTATCTTTTTCGGTTTTTTTATGGATAAATAACAAAATTAAAGATAAATTCATAGCTTTAATTATCTCAATAATTTCAATTTTTATTTCAAATTTTTATCTGCATTTTTATGCCGCTCATTTATCAAATATAATTACAGCGTGTTGGTTTCCTTTGTTATTATATTTTTATGATAAAACATTTAATAATAAAAATTATTTTAATATATTTCCAATAACTTTTATCATTTCTTTACAAATATTCGCAGGACATTTTCAATATGTATATTATACCGCTCTGGTTTCTTTAATTTATGTATTAATTTTTTGCAGAAACAAACATACACTTATTGTAATAATCAGTTCCTACTTTATTTCTGTTTTTTTAACAGCTATCCAACTAATTCCAGGCTATTCTTTTTATCTTGAAGGAGGAAGAAGGTTCAATATATTTGACACCGGTAACGTTTACATTTGCTCAGAGTTAAAATATTTATTAACACTGTTTCTTAACATAAACATTCCTTTTACAAGTGAGTTGTTTTGGGAAACATCAAATTATTTCGGTGCATTAAATTTTTTTATAATTATAATGACATTGCTTTATATCCATAATAAAAACATATTAAAAAATATTATACTTGTAATATTTTTATATTTATTAACATTTCAACCTTTTTCAAATTTGGCAAAAAATATAATACCTTGTTTTTCTTGGTTTAGAGGTTCGGTAAAACTTATTTTTTTTGCAAACATATTATTACTTCCGATACTTGCTTACGGAATAAAATTCATTATGTCACAAAGAACAAAAATAAAAATACACTATATAATTTTTATATTAGTAATTTTTTTTATTTCCGTATTTTTTAAAAGCAATATTGTTGATATAATAACTTATGGATATTCTATTAATGAAAATAGTATAGAAGCATTGAAGTTTTACCTTTTAATATTTGCTTTTTTATTTTTATTTTTTTCAATACTACTGTATTTAAAAAAATATTCAATATCTAAAATAATAATTATTGCTTTGTTGATTATTGATCCGTTAATAACCATGAAAATTTTTTCAAGACCCTTTATTTATAAAACAAATTATACTTACAATTATATTTTAAAAGAAAAATTTAACGAACAACCTCGATTTTCTTCAACGAACAGATATAGCTTAAAATATAATTCAGAAAATACTTCAGGTCTATTTCCCGATAAACTTAAAAATTATTTGATATTTGATAAAAAAAATAAAAATGATAATATTCTGAGTTTACTAAGATGCAAATATATAGTTGATGACCATTCCGGTGTTGTAACAGGAAGAGAGAATAAAACTCTTAACCGAATTAATATTTTTTATAATTATATCGTAGAAAAGAACAAAGAAAATGCATACGATATTTTATCGGATAAAAACTTTAATGTATTTGATACGGTAGTTTTAGAACAAGAACCGAAATTTAAACCTAAAAGCAAAGGAAATTACAATATAGAAATTTTATATTTTAATGAAAATTCAATAGAATTTGAGTGTAACACAACAGAACCTGCCATAATTTTATATACTGATAATTATGCACAAGGTTGGAAAGCATACAACATTGATAACCCAAAACAAAAACATGAAATAATTTGTGCAGACTATATATACAAAGCAATATCCATAGATAAAGGGAGACATAAAATAAGAATTGAATATAAACCGATATCTTTTTTTATAGGTATGTGGATATCAATATTTTCTTGGATTATTTTTTTTACTTTATTATTTGCCTATAAGAGAAATTTTACAAAAAAAGGAAAACAAAAATGAAGAAAATTGTATTAGCATCTGCATCGGAAAGAAGAATAACTTTACTTAAAAAATGGGGACTAAAATTTGAAATATGTCCGAGCAACTTAAAAGAAAAAACAAAATTTAAAAAACCTTCAGCAATAGTAAAAGATTTATCTTTGCAAAAAGCAAAAGCCATACAGAAACAAAAAAAAGATTCGATAATAATTTCTGCAGATACAATTGTTGTTTTAAACGGTAAAATTATAGGTAAGCCAAAAAACAAAAAACATGCAATACAAATACTAAATAAACTTAACGGCAGCAGACACAAAGTATATACAGGTGTTACAATTATTTCACCCGAAAAGCAAGAAAATTTCTATGATGTTGCAACTGTTAAAATGAGAAAAATAAAACCGGAACAAGTAAAATTTTTGTCCGAAAAAAATTTGGATAAAGCAGGTGCTTATGCAGTGCAGGACAAACAAGATAATTTTGTTGAAAAAATTTACGGAGACTACTATACCGTTGTCGGAATGCCTTATTACAAACTAAAAGAAAAATTAAAAATATTTAATATAAATTTAAAGCTTAATTAAAAGAAACACAAAAATAATTTTCAAAAATTAGTCTATAGGTTCTTGAAGTTTTGGAGCCTTTATTTTACTTTTCTGTAAAATTTGATTGGCCCAAAAATTTAACATTTCATTGTTTTTTTGCTGTAATATAGTTTGTCTATCAGCTGTTTTATAAACATCTTTTGAATAATCAATTTCTGACCGGCTAATATCGGAAACCGCAGTACCAATCAAATACTGAACTTTCCTCGATACAAGTTTTTTTCTTCTATATTCTTCAAATTCTTTAGGTGACAACCTTCTGCTGTTCAAAAAGGCAAAATAGGATTTGCTATCAAAAACACCTTTTTCGTTTAAAAAATAAGGGAAATGTTGTATATCCATTGCAAGTTCTTCATCTGAAACAAAAATCCCGTAATCTTTTGCCTGCTGATAAATTAATTCATCTTGAACTAATTCCTGCAAGACGTTTTTTTGAATTAGTTTTGATAAATACTCGGTCATTTCGCTACCGGATGCTCTGTACATATCTATTATATTATTATATAACGAATGATATAGTTTGTAAGGAATTTTTGTTCCGTTAACAACCGCTACGGTATCTATACTTGACCTGTCGCTAAAAAGATAGCTTCCAAACCCGACAAAAGTACCGGCAAAAAAACCTATTATTGTAATTAAAAATATTTTTACTTTATGTTTAATTAAAAAATTTATCATAAATGTTATTCCCCTTTATCTTCTTTATCTTTATCATCATTTTCAAAATTTAACATTGAACTTTTCCCTTCAAAAACAGCACCTTCGGCAATTGAAAGGATTTTTGTTCTTATACTGCCAACCACTTTTGATTTGTTTAACAATTCAACGGCTTCGGTTGCAATAATATTACCTTCAATATCTCCGTCTATTACAACATATTCGGCGAAAATATTTCCTTTAATTTTAGCTTTTTCACCTACAATAACCCCTAATGCTCTTTCAACATTACCGGTTAAAACGCCGTCTATCCTAACGGCTTTATTCGTAGAAATATTTCCGTTAAAAACTGATTCCTGTCCTATAAAACTTTCTATTGTATCTAATTGCTTTTTATTTTTACCCATTGTTTCTTAAATATTTATTAGGATTTATCGGCTTATTATTATAAAGTATTTCATAATGTAAATGAGAACCTGTCGACCGCCCGGTACTTCCCATTTTTGCAATTTCCTTCCCTTTTTCAACAAATTCACCCTGCTTAACTAAAATTTTTGAAAGATGACCATAAACGGTTTTATACTGACTGCCGTGCCTTATAACAACAACATTTCCGTAACCTCTTTGAACTCCTGTAAAAGAAACTACACCGTCGGCAGTTGCTTTTATCGATGTTCCGTAAACATTTGCAATATCTATTGCTGTATGAAAAAATTTATATTTTAAAACAGGATGTATTCTAAACCCGAAAGGTGACGTTATGATACCTTCACACGGCCATATTGACGGTGTATATCTGAATTTTACCCTTTGTATATTTATATTGTCTACAACTTCGTCATAACTCTTTATACTAAGTTTATACTCTTCCAAAAGTTGAACTGCCTGCTTTGATAACTTTTCATAAGAAATTTTATTTGCATTTCCGTTTAAAGCCATTGTTAAAGCACTTGATTCAACAGCGGTAGGTCCGCCGTAACCTAAACTGTCTTCAATAATAACTCTTTTTGAACCCATTGCAAGTAATGACCTTATATGTTGATCATTATGCATTACCTGCAAAAGCATCTGCTTTGATTCTTTTATTTTATCCGATAACAGAGCCATTCTTAAATGCATTATTTTGTTATCGGCTTTTATTCTGTAGTAATCTATTTTTTGTCCGGAAACAAAACCTGCCCATAAAGTAAGCCCTGTCCAAGACACGATACATACCGCCAAAAACATTAAAGAAAAATTAATTCTTACAGGCTTTGCAGTACTATGAGGAATAAAAACTATCGTTACTTTATTTTTTAATTTTTTCAATACATTATTAAAACTTTTAAACATAGATTTTTATTATATAATAATTTTTATTAAAAAATCAAAAAAAATTTATGAAAATTTTATAAAACTAATTTAAATTATCGGAGACAATACCGCAAGTGTAACAAATTAAAATAAAAAATGTATAATTAATTATTGTAATCAGTTGTTATTTTTAAATTTTTAGGATTTTTTTATGATAAAAACAAATGCAATGAGAATTTTGGATAAAAACAATATACAATATAAAACTTACGGTTACGACTCTTCCAAAGCAATAAACGGAGTTGAAGTTGCACAATATTTAAAACAAAATCCCGATTATGTTTTTAAAACATTGGTTACGGTAGCAAAATCAAAAAATCATTATGTATTTTTAGTTCCCGTTGCAAAAGAATTGGATTTAAAAAAAGCCGCCGGTTCGGTAGGCGAAAAATCGGTTGAAATGTTAAAGCAAAAAGATTTATTCAATTTAACGGGATATATTCACGGAGGCTGTTCTCCGTTAGGTATGAAAAAATTATTTAAAACCGTTATAGATATTTCCGCACAACAACAGCCTGTTATAATTTTTAGTGCAGGGAAAATAGGTTATCAGATAGAAACTACCGTTTCGGAACTAAAAAAAGCAATTTCCTTTTCTTTAGCGGATATAGTAATCTAAGTTTTCCGTAAAATAAAATTTTTATTTTCATATAATCTTCAAATCTTCCAAGCCTCCAATCTTCCAAATTTGCTATTGCAAATTTTTTGGTTGATATTTAACTCTTTTTTCAATATAATTTATGGATATACTTCAAAGAGGAATTTATGCAAGAAAACAATTTATCTTTTTTTATTTCCGCAGGTGATGTATCGGGCGATATACATGCAGCCAATTTGGTTAAAGCAATAAAAAAAATAAATTCTTCGGCAAAAATATTTTGTATCGGCGGTAATCAATTAAAAAAAGTTTGTGATGTTTTTTTGGAAGATATAGTAAACTTAAACGCCTTCGGATTTTTTCCGTTAAAACAAATTTTATTTTTAAAAAAACTTTTAAAAAAAATTGAACAAACTTTAACAGAAAATAAAATAAACAAAGTAATTTTAACCGATTATTACGGTTTTAATATTCATATTGCAAAAGTTGCAAAAAAATTGAATATACCCGTTTATTACTTTGTAAGTCCGCAAATTTGGGCTTCAAGAAAAGGAAGAATAAAACAAATAGCAAAATATGTAAAAACGGTATTTCCTATTTTTCCGTTTGAAAAAGATATTTATTTAAAAGCAAAAGTTAATGCCGTATTTGAAGGTAATCCGCTTATTGATGTTGTTCCCGATGTCGATAACGAAAAAAAACTTAACGAACCGTTAAATATCGGACTTTTTGTCGGCAGCAGACAAAGTGTTATAAAAAGGCATTTGCCTATAATACTTGAAACTGCAAAAATTTTAAAAGATAAAGTAAATGCAAACTTTAAGTTATTTGTAAATAATGTGGAGGATTGGAAATTTGGAAGATTGAAAGATTGGAAAAACAAAAAAATAGAAATTGTGCAGGGTGATAATTGGCAGGAAAGAAAAAATATTGATATAGCAATAAACCCTTCCGGAACGGTAAGTTTGGAAAATGCTTTAATGGGAATACCCATGGTTGTTATGTATAAACTTGCATGGGCAAATTATTTACTTGCACGGCTTATAGTTAAAGTTAAATTTATAACCATTGTAAATATTTTGGCAAACAAACTTATTGTTCCCGAATATATTCAACATAAAGCTACGGCAAAAAATTTGGCAAATGCCGTATTAAAATATTTGAAACATGATACATATAAACAAAAAAGAGAGGAACTTCTGCAGTTTAAAAATATGTTAGGTAAAAAAGGTGTTTGTGAAAGAATTGCAAAAAATATACTGGAGGACAAGTAATGGATTATAAAAGGTTGGCAAGATATGTTTATCCTTATAAAATAAGGTTTATATCGGCAATGATATGTATGGCAGTTTTTGCAGCTTTAAATACCGGAACAATTGCACTTGTAAAATGGTTATTTGATAAAGTTTTTTCAACCGAAGGTGACCCCGCTTCAAAAATAAAAATGCTTTATTTTATTGCAATAATAGTTCCCGTTTTTTTTGTAGTAAAAGGACTTGCCGATTACGGAAGAAGTTATTTGCTCAATTATGTAGCACAAAATGTGATTAAAAATTTAAGGTTTGAATTATATTCAAAATTAATTTCTTTATCTCACGATTTTTACGTTAAACACTCCTCTTCAAAAATAATGTCAAGGGTAACAAACGATATAAATGCAATACAAAATGCTCTTTTAAGAGTTCCGGCAAATGTTATTAAAGACGGATTATCAGCAATAGGTATGATTTGTTTGTTATTTTATCTGCATTGGAAATTTGCTTTTATAGTAGTTTTTGTAATTCCGTTACTTGCTTTACTTTTAATTTATTTTGCAAAAAAAATGAGAAAGGCCTCAAAAGAAGGGCAAGTTCAAATGGCAGAAATTTATTCTTCTCTTCAGGAAATGTTAAGCGGTTTTTCCGTAATTAAGGCCTTTACACATGAAGAAAAAGAAAAACAAAGATTTTCAAGAGATAACGAAAAATATTATAACATTCAACAAAAGCTTATTCGTGTTGATGCCCGTTCAAGCCCGTTAATGGAAGCACTCGGTGCAATAGGTTTTTCAATAGTGCTTATTTGCGGCGGAATTGAAGTAATAAAAGGCGGTTGGACGACAGGTGCTTTTATGGCTTTTATAGCGGCAGTATTTTCAGCTTATCAACCGCTTAAAAACTTTGCACAAGTAAACTCAACGGCACAACAAGCGGTAACGGCTTCCGAGAGAATTTTTGAAATACTTGATCAAAAACCTACAATTGTAGATAAACCGAATGCAAAAACATTGCCGACTTTTTCAAAGGAAATTTCATATAAAAATGTCAGCTTCAGTTATGAAAAAGATAAAGAAATTTTAAAAAATATCAATTTTAAAATTCCTCTCGGAAAAACCGTAGCTTTTGTAGGTTCATCGGGCTCAGGTAAAACAACGATAACAAATTTACTTTTAAGATTTTATGATATTAATTCAGGAGAAATTTGTATAGACGGAAACAATATAAAAGATGTAACTTTAGAATCTTTAAGAAATCAAATAGGTGTAGTTTCCCAAGACGTGCTTTTATTTAACGAAACAATAAAATATAATATTTCTTACGGAAAAGAAAATGCAACAGATGAAGAAATTGAAGCTGCGGCAAAAGCGGCAAATGCACATAATTTTATTTCCAATTTGCCGAACAAATACAACACGATAGTAGGTGAAAGAGGAATGAAATTATCGGGCGGTGAAAAACAAAGGATAGCCATTGCACGTGCAATGTTAAAAAATCCTCCTATATTGATACTTGATGAAGCAACATCTGCCCTTGATACTGAATCGGAAAAACTTGTACAGGAAGCTATTGAAACTTTAATGAAAAACAGAACCGTAATTTTAATAGCTCACAGATTAACTACCGTAAAAAATGCCGATGAAATAATTGTTTTGGATAAAGGACAAGTTGCAGAAACGGGAAAACATCAAGAACTGTTGGATAAAAATGCGGTATATGCGAAATTGTATAAGTTGGCAAAATAGAAGATTAGAGGATTTGAAGATATGAGAAATTTGTTTTTTGTGCTTTGTATTTTATTTTTAATTTCAACAACAGCAATGGCAAAAAAGCCGCCTACAATGCCAAACAGTTATAACGGATTGCCTTTAAGTGCAAAAAGTATTGCAATGGGTAATACAGGTGCTGGTTCGGTATCAAGAACAGATAATGTATATTTTAATCCTGCAGGGATAGCTTTTAATACAAGCGAACAAATACAAGTGGAAATATTAACATCGGTATTAAGAGACTCCGATTTATCTAAAAACGAAATAAATATTGCAGACCCTACGGATTTAGGTTTAATGTCAATAGTTTTAATGCAAAAATTCGGTGCTATATCGTGGAGAACATTATCTTCATACCAAATAAAAACTTCAAGCGGAAACAATTGGTATAATAAACAGGAAAGTATAAAAGCAGTAACTCTTTCGGTGGGTAATGTTTCCGATAACGGAAGTGCTTTAGGAATGAATATTTCCTACCTTTACGGAACATTGTCGGAAAGTTCCGTATCGGATTTAACCCCTTATGCACAAACTTCTTCGGGAAACGGAGTAAGCCTTGACATAGGTATTACTTATCCGCTAAGAGATCATTTAGTATTTGGTATAAACTTTGAAAATATTATAGGTTTTATGTGGTGGAGCGATTTTAACAATTATGATCAATTACCATTTACAATAAAAGCCGGTACAGGTTATTATTTAGGCGGTTTTAGTTTATTACTTGATTATTCAAGAAGGTTTTACAGGTTCGGAGATTTGGACCCTAATTTAGTATCCGTCGGTGCGGAACAATATATAACAAGTTTTCTTGCTGTAAGGGCAGGTGTGGAAGGAACTGCCATATCGGATGTTTCCGATAAGGAAAAATTAAAATACACTTACGGGTTCGGACTCAACATATCAATACTAACATTCAATTTTGCCGCACAAAATTATAAAATAAATTCCGAAAACGTAGCGGAATATTTATGTTCGTTAAAGGTTAATATATAATGATTGATGAATTAAAAAAATTAGTTACGCAATACATGCCAAATGCCGATTTGGAATTACTTGAAAAAGCATATAATTTTGCTTCAAGTGCGCATTACTGCCAGGTAAGGGCAACCGGCGAACCTTATTTTAACCACTGTTGTAACGTCGCGAAAATACTTACCGAATTAAAATTAGATGTTCCTACATTATGTGCGGCACTTCTGCACGATATTTTGGAAGATACACTTGTTGTTGCCGAAGAATTAAAACAGGAATTCGGCGAAGAAATAACAATGCTCGTTGAAGGTGTAACAAAAATAAGTTCTTACAAATTTAACGATAAATTGACGGCACAGGCGGAAAACTGGCGAAAAATGCTTTTTGCCATCGTTAAAGATGCACGTGTAATTATAATAAAACTTGCCGACAGGTTACATAATATGAGGACATTAAAATCTCTTTCTCCTGATAAACAAAAAAAAATTGCGCTTGAAACGTTAACCTTGTATACACCGTTTGCACACAGGCTCGGAATATATAACTGGAAAAACGAACTTGAAGATTTAACTTTTGAAATTTTGGAACCCGATAAATATAATGAAATAAAAAACAAATGGAAAGCCCGTTCGGTCAAAAATATAGAATACTTAAAATTTTTGGAAAAAGAAATCACAAAAAAACTGGAATCGGTAAAAATACCTTTCAGGCTGTCATCAAGGCCTAAAAATTTATACGGTATTTACAGAAAAATGCAACGGCAACAAAAACCGTTTTCAGCAATACAGGATTTATTCGGTATGAGAATAATAACCGATACTCAGGAACATTGTTACCAAATTTTAAGTATAGTTCAGACCGATTTTAAAATTGTAGAAAATTCATTTACGGATTATATAACAGTTCCTAAGGCAAATTTATATCAATCGTTACATATTACCGTTGCTTCGGAAAGTGATGTTGTAGTTGAAATACAAATAAGAACGGAAGAAATGCACAAAAAAGCCGAATATGGTATCGCAGCACATTGGAGATACAAAGACCAATTCAATAAAACAAAAGATCATTCAAAAGACATTGACCTGGAAAAACATCTGGAATTTATAAAACATATTTTGGAAACAAAAGGCAGCGAGGAATTTCTATCGGATTTAAAAACGGAATGTAATTTTGAACAAATATATGTATCGACACCGAAAGGCAAAATAATAAGATTGCCCGAAGGTGCAACGGCACTTGATTTTGCTTATGCCGTCCATACCGACATAGGAAATACTTGTATGGGTGTAAAAGTAAACGGCAAAATGGTTCCGTTAAATTATAAACTTATCTCGGGGCAAACCTGTGAAGCTCTTGTTCGTAAAAATATAAAACCAAGCGAACACTGGCTTACTTTTGTAGTGACATATCAGGCAAAATACAGAATAAAAAAATATTTAAAAGAAAACAGAAACAAAAATAAGAGATAAGTAAACAAAACTTATCTCTTATTAAAAAATATATAATTAAAATTATATAGCTTTTTGAACTTTTCCGGAACGAATACAAGAAGTACAAACATATTCTTTTGTTTTCTTTCCGTCAACAATAATTCTTACTTCCTGTAAATTAGGTCTGAATAACCTTTTTGTTGCTTTGTTCGAGTGGCTTACGGTATTACCGGAAACGGAACCTTTACCGCATACATAACATTTATACGACATTTTATACTACCTCCAATTATGCTGAAAAGCTGACAAGCTTATTAATGACCTTACGGATTAACTTTTTTATTTTATCAAGAATTAAAAAAATTGTCAATTTATTTTTAAATTTTTATCCAATAAATTCTTAACATAATCAACAATATCTTCAACTTTTATAATTTCCGTTTTTGATTTATCGCTTTTTCTGTCTTTAAATTCAACATTACCGTTTTGAAGATTTTTTTCACCGACGGTAATTCTGTAAGGAACACCTATCAAATCGGCATCTTTAAATTTTATGCCTGCCCTTTCATCCCTGTCGTCAAGTAAAACATCTATCTTATTTTGCCTTAATTTTTTATATATATCTTCGGAAACTTTTTTAATATTTTCATTTTTAAAATCAACAGGAATTATTGCAACTTTATAAGCGGCAAGTGCAACCGGCCATATAATACCGTTTTCATCGTAAGATTGTTCTATCGTTGCTGCCAATATCCTTGTTACGCCTATACCGTAACAACCCATAACCATTAAATTTTCTTTACCGTTTGCATCCAAATAAGTTGCTTTCATTGATTTTGAGTATTTCGTTCCCAATTTAAAAATATGGCCTATTTCTATTCCCCTTGAAAACTGCAATTTTTCTTTTTTACATCTCGGGCAAATATCACCGTGAACAACCTTTCTTAAATCGGTAACCGTATCGGCTTTGTAATCTTTACCGTAATTTACATTTTTAATATGAGTGTCGGTTTTATTTGCACCTATAACACCATTGACGATATTTACCACGGAATAGTCGGCATATATTTTTATTTTCTTTTTTAAATTAACCGGACCTGCAAACCCCACTTTGGCACCTGTAACATCCTGCACAATTTCAGGGCTTGCAAGTTCAAGTTCGTTGCAACCTAAAACGGATTGCAATTTTATTTCGTTTATATCGTAATCACCGCGAACAAGAACTGCAACGGGTGTTCCGTCGGCAACATAAATAATTGTTTTAATAAACTTTTGTGCGGAAGAATTTAAAAATTTAGAAACATCTTCAATAGTTCCGACATTAGGTGTTGAAATTTCTTCCATATCCAAAACTTGTTCCGTCGATTTTTCATATATATTTTCCAAACATTCGGCTTTTTCCGAATTTGCACCGTAACCGCAATTACACCACGCAATTTCTTCTTCGCCCGTATCTGCAAGCACCATAAATTCATGTGAAAAATTACCGCCTATTGCACCGGATGCCGCTTCAACAACTCTGTAATTAAAACCGCACCTTTTACAAATTCTTTCATAAGCAGCATAAACTTTTTTATAATACTGTTCCAAATCTTTATCGTCGGTATGAAACGAATATGCATCTTTCATTAAAAATTCTCGTGCCCTCATAACACCGAAACGCGGCCTTATTTCATCCCTGAATTTTATACCGAACTGATAAAGCATTACAGGCAATTGTTTGTATGATTTTATAAAACTTCTTGCAAGGTCTGTTATTGCCTCTTCATGTGTAGGTGCAAGTGCAAATTCCGCATTTTTTCTGTCTTTTATTCTAAACAATTCTTTACCGTAAACGTTCCATCTTCCCGTTTCTATCCATAATTCTTTAGGTAAAAGTAAAGGTAATTTGACTTCCTGTCCGTCTATGGATGCCATTTCTTCTCTGATAACAGAAACAACATTGCCAAGTGTTTTAAGCCCTAAAGGCAAAATTTCAAAAAGTCCGCTGCCTAACTTTCTAACCATTCCGGAACGAACCATAAGTTTTGCCGAAATATTATCCAAATCCGAAGGAGCTTCCTTTAATGTTGGTATAAATGCTTTTGAAAAATACATTTTTTATCTCCGGTTTATCTTGTTATTTTTAAAATTTTAAAAGTCATATTTCCTGCGGGAAGTTCAACTTCAACAACGTCGCCGACTTTATGTTCAAGTAAACCTTGTGCCAAAGGTGAACCTATAGATATTTTCATTTCGGAAGGGTTTGCTTCTTCTTCGTCAACAATGGTATATTCGTATTCGTCACCGTCGTCATCTTTAATTGTAACGGTTACTCCTATAAAAACTTTATTCGGGTCAATGTTCAAATCGTCTATAATTGTAGCCCTTGAAAGTTTTGAATCTATTTCGGCAATTCTTTTCATAAGGTTTGTTAAAGTTTCTTTTGCGGCATGATATTCGGCATTTTCTCTTAAATCACCGTGTTCTCTTGCCCTTGCAATTTCATCTTGAACTTCAGGTTTTCTTTTTTGTAATCTGTCAAGTTCTTCCAATAATTTATTTCTGCCTTCTCTTGTTAAATAAATTTCACCCATTTATTTGCTCCTTACACTTTCTTATATAAATTTAATAATGTTTTAACCCATTTGCTTTCAGGTATTTTACATTTTATTTCGCCTTTTTTAAACAGTAACCCTTCACCGATACCGCCGGCAATACCGAAATCGGCTTCTTTTGCTTCTCCCGGGCCGTTTACCACACAGCCCATAACGGCAATTTTCACCTGTTTTTTTACATTTTTCTTTTTTACTTTTGCAAGTTCTTCTTCCAATTCATTAACTATTTTTATTAAATTAACTTTTGTTCTTGAACATGTAGGGCATGATATTATTTCCACACCTGTTGTTCTTAAATTTAATGACTGCAAAATTTGATAAGCAACTTTAACTTCTTCAACAGGGTTTGCAGTTAAGGAAACCCTTATTGTATCACCTATACCGTTATACAACATAACGGCAAGCCCCGCGGATGATTTTATTGTTCCCCTAAATATTGAACCTGCTTCGGTAATTCCCAAATGCAGGGGATAATTTCTTTTTTGTGCAAATAAATTATATGCTTCAACGGTTGTTGCAATATCGGATGCTTTTAACGAAACGGCAATATCATTAAAATTACATTCTTCAAGTATATCCACATGTTCAAGTGCTGCGGATGTTAATGCTTTTGCTTTTTTTGATACTGTTGAACAACTTTGCACCGCTTTTAACGAACCTGCATTTACGCCTATTCTTATAGGTATTTTATAATCTTTTGCAACTTTTACAAGTTCGGTAACTTTTTGTTTTGAGCCGATATTTCCCGGGTTTATTCTTAATTTATCAACACCTTGTTTAATTGACTCTATTGCAAGCTTATAATCAAAATGAATATCGGCAACAAGCGGTATTGAAATATGTTTTTTTATTTTACTTATGTTTTCTGCACATTCCATATCGGGAACCGAAACCCTAACTATTTCACAGCCGTATTTTTCAAGTTCTTTAATTTGTTTAACCGTCGCTTTCCAATTTTTCGTGTCGGTATTTGTCATAGACTGCACGGCAATCGGATTACCGCCGCCGATTTTAACCGAACCTATTTTTAAAACTTTTGTTTCTTTTCTTGAAAACATGTAAAACCTCAAAAAATTTTATAGCCGATATAATCAATTTTATTAGTAAGTTTATAAGCTTTTATTATACAACTTTTAATAAAAAAAGGGAAACAACAGTATGGCGGAAATTTATTACTATACTTTGAATAAAAATTTTTAATAAATGAAGGAATGTTTTCTTATTTTTCTTATTGATTTGAATATTAGGTATAATTTTATAAAAACAACAAAAAAACAATCCTAACTCAACTTATTAAGATTGTTTTTTAATATCTATTAGTAAATAACTGTTTTTTAATTTACCAATCGGAATAACCTCCATCGGAATAACCAGCTACAACAGGACTTACACTACCTAAAAAAACAACATCACCACAACAATTGATACAAATTTTGTTTTTTTCATTTAAATCCTCCTTTTTTTATTTTTTTAAATAAAAAAAACAGATAAGTTAAATTAATAACTTACCTGCCTTTTTATTTGTAATATTAAATTTATATTTACTGCAAAAAACGCTTTTAATAAAAGACTATCTGTCTGTCTGTCTGTCTATATTATTGAGAATTGTTGATTTTTCTATAATCTTCATACTATAATTATAACATTTTTTCTAATACTTGCAACTTCCATTTATAAAAAATTTGTGAAATTTTTCATCCTGATAAAAATAGTTTGTCCTGATACTCATCAATTATGAATTGAAAAATAAAAATAGAATTTACATGCTTTTTACATGCTCTATTTTTATTTATTCGTTACTTTTTATAAAGGACCCCTAATCTCCGGAACCGAAACCCTAACAATTTCACAACCGTATTTTTCAAGTTCTTTAATTTGTTTAACGGTAGCTTTCCAATCTTTTGTATCGGTATTTGTCATAGATTGTATTTCTGTGAATAATTTGCAGGATTTATTAAAGTTGCAGAATATAATGCTATGTTTGTTATACTTGTTACACCTATCATTAAACAACCTGCTATCAATGTTGCTTTTGTTTTATCAAACATTCTTTTGTTTTCTCTTATTAAAATTGTTTTCATTATATCGTTAAATTTTTTATTGCCGCCATAGCTTTATTTATATTTTCATCGGCATATCTCCATCTGAAAATATCTTTTCCATTTTTTATATCATCTAATACCGAATAGGCAATATATCTCATATTTTCTTTTGTAATTTTATTATTAACAAATGTGTTATATACCGTATTTTTATTTAAATTGTATTTTTTAGAAATTGCACTTACTACATTCACCCCGTCTTCCCCGTATTTATTATAAACTTTATAAGTAAAATTATTTTTCAAAAGACTTTTCAATGACGAAAATATTGAAGTAGTTCCTGCAGCTAAGGACATTACTGATACACCGGCCTTTGAAACTTGTCCGAGTAAAGAGTAAGCAATACCAAGTAAGCTTTCTTTTTCTGAATATTTTTTACTACCATTTAATGTGCTTTTAACCAAAGCTTTTGCTTTTGTAAGCCAGGTTTTCGCCACACTACTCAAACCGCTTTTTTTCAAAAGTTTGTTTATTAAAGAATAGTTTTTATTTGCTAAGCTTTTTAAATTGGAATCTATAAATTTACTTGAATCGGTTCTTATACTGATTTTCCCATTACTAATAAAGTTGTAACGAATTGCTCCGTCTTCTGATGATAAATAAGTAGGTTTTGTTATACTCTTTCCGTATGCTGTTTTTCCTTTTGCACTTTTGCCGTTTAAGAATTTTTTAAATTCTTTTGCAGTATATATTATTTTGTTTCCACCGTTTATTAATATATCATATACGGCATATTTACCGTTTTTTTCTCTTTCTATTGTTATCGCATGCCCGCCGCTATTTTGTCCGTTTCTTTTGTAGCAATCAATACTTACTAATGCTTTTTGCCCTTTTTTTAAATTCATTAAATTCGATAATTTAACTTGAATTTCCTCTGCTTTCTTTACCCCGCTTTTTTGAAGTGTTTTTACTTGGACATCTCTATATGTTCCTATAAAACCGTTCTTATGAGAACTTACAAATCTGTTTGCATCTATTGAAATATCTGATGCCAAGTTCTTTACTGCTGCCAATTGCTTGCTAATATTCAAATATTTTGATACTGCAAGAGCTGCACAATTGACAAAATTTTCACCTTTCTTCATTAATTTTAATACTAAAGAACTTACTTTTTTTATTTGAGCTTTTGTTACTCCCATCTTTACAAATGAATTATATACTGTTTTTAATTTTAAACCTAACTTGATTGCAAGAGCTTTTAAAGCGATTAATCCTTTTTTGGTATATTTTTTTATTATTTTACTTGTTAACGATACCGCTTTTGCTACCGGCTTTTTGGTTACCATTGTCTTTTTGGTCGCGGCAGGTTTTGCTGTTGTTTTTGCTGCACTTTTTACGGCTTTCTTTGCTGCCTGCGATGGTGTTACATACGTTTTTGATAAAACCGCATCCGTTGTCTTTGCTGTTGATATTGCACTTATTCCCGCATATACAGGTATGTTTGCTATCCCTACCATTAAACATA
>Ga0247611_10000913_pt1 | contig 56300 bp, 68 predicted proteins | sample 177DNAGHGhighgp2_FD_192422 | JGI IMG/M metagenome (GOLD analysis project Ga0247611, IMG submission 192422) | Sheep rumen microbial communities from Palmerston North, Manawatu-Wanganui, New Zealand - 1770 DNA GHGhigh gp2 | ecosystem: Host-associated > Mammals > Digestive system > Stomach > Rumen... | reverse complement strand
GAGCAGATGATCCGCTACCTCGAGAGGATGGTTAAGGAATATCCGTCCATCATCACCATCGAAGATGGCCTCGCCGAAAGCGACTGGGAAGGCTGGAAGAAGCTCACCGAGCGCCTTGGCGACAAGGTCCAGCTCGTCGGCGACGACCTCTTCGTCACCAACCCGGCGATCCTCCGCGAAGGCATCGTCAAGGGCATCGCTAATTCGATCCTGATCAAAGTCAACCAGATCGGCACCCTCACCGAGACCCTCGACGCCATCCGCTTGGCCCAGAGCAACGGCTACACCTGCATGGTCTCCCACCGTTCCGGTGAAACCGAAGACGCGACCATCGCCGACCTCGCCGTCGCCGTCAACGCCGGCCAGATCAAGACCGGTTCCGCCTCCCGCACCGACCGCATGGCGAAGTACAACCAGCTCCTCCGCATCGAAGAAGAGCTTGGCGAAGACGCGCAGTTCCTCGGCGTGAAGGCGTTCGCCAACCGCAAATTCTAAGCGATTCGCAAAACTAAGCCGGCCTTTGGGTCGGCTTTTTCTTTGGTTTCCTCGCGCCCCGGTATTACAATAGCCGCCATGGAAGAAAAATCCCTACTGAAGAGACTGGGCCTCGAACGGATTCTAGTCTACGGCATCGGGCTATTGGTCCTGATCGTCGCGCTTTTCGCCGATTTGAAGATCTCACAATCGCTATATGCCCCGGATAACCTCTTCGGGCAGATCTTCGAGACCGCGGCGAACATCCCGACCTTCGCCTTGCTCGTCTTCGCCGCCTCTTTGCTCTTCCGTTTCCACCCGACCCCCAAGCAGAAATGGCTCGACATCCTGATGTACGTGGGATTCGGGGCGATGGTGCTCGGCTTATCTTGGTATGGCGGGCAGCATTTCCGCGAATACCTCTCCCGCGTCTGCAAGACGGATTTTCCCGCCTTCTTCGATTTCATCTACGGCCTCGTCTATCTGGCCTTGGGCTTCCCCTTTGTCTTCCTCATCAAGAAGGATTATGCCCGTCAGGCCTTCGTTTTCGGCCTCATCGCCTTGGCGATCATCCTCACCTCCGCCTTGACGATGGAGGGGATGAAGATGCTATGGCTCCGTCCGCGTTACCGCACCCTCGTCGCCCTTTATGGGAATGATGCCGGGGCGCATTGGAAGGCGATCTATCAGCCCGCTTTCTTCGGCTTCTCCTCCAAATACGGCCGCGCCGTCTTGGAAGAACAAGGCCTCAATGTCGGGGCGGCGATGGAACAGCTTGGCATCACCGAGTGGAAGGCCGAGGAGTTCTATGCCTTTCCCTCCGGCCATACGATGAATGTCGTCGTCTGCGCTTGCTTTGGGTTAGCGAGCAGTTTCCTCCCCCGTTTGCAAGGGAAGGAGAAGTGGGTAAAGATCTCCGTGTTCGCTTGGGGCGTCCTCACCGCGATTTCCCGCATCCTCCGCGGGGCGCATAACCTCACCGACGTCTCCTTCGCCTTCGTCTATGGCTATCTGACCTACGATTTGATCGCCACTTTCCTTTACCCCCTCTTTAAGAGGATCTTCATCAAGGAAGAGAAAAAAGAAGAAGAGTCGACCCCGGAGACCGCCGAATGAAATCCGTCAAAGTCTTTCTTTCGCTTTTGCCCTTATTCGCCTTAGCTTCCTGCGGGAAGGGCGCCCCGCTTAGCCGCGAGGATTATTCCGATAGCGAATCGGGGGAAAGTGCCGAACGCGTCAGCGATCTTAAGGAAGAGGATTACCCGCTTTTCCCGGCGAAATTCGCCCGCCACCTAAGCGCCTTATCCTCCTACAAGGCGGTGACCAAAAGGCAGACGAAGGCCCATGTCGTCATCGTCGACGCCACCCAACCGATCGACGTCACGCTGATCAAAGGCGAGTATTCCTACCTCAAGAACGAATCCCATAGCGACTACGCGAACACCTTCCACGAATCCTATTTCCATGGCGAAGAGGCCCTGCTTAGGGATTCCGCCTCTAGCGAATTCTCCAAGAAGCCCCTAAGCGAATATAAAGACACTTATGGGGTCTATCCTTTCGATCCCTCGATCGAAGGTTATGGCATCGGCGAAGGGATGGTCCGCACCGTCGAGAAGGTCGATTCGGAAGTCGGCTACGCCTTCAAGATGGTCTTCGAGCCCAAGAAAGCGACGAACAACGCCCGCATCCAGATGAAGAAGTTCGGCGGACTCGATGATTACCCTTCCTTCTCGAAGATCCACATCACCGTCACCGTCCAAGACGGCTATTCCCCGATCTCCACCCATGTGGAGGCCTCCTATAAGGCGAAGAAACTCGTGGAAAGCGATTGCCGCCAGACCTATGACGTCACCTATTCGGACATCAATGGCGCGGTCGAACCCCCGAACCTCGCCGAGATACGCGAGCAGTACCAGTTCTAAAACAAAATGAAAACCACGCGGGATTAATGTGGACCCCATGTCAAGGACACATTAAGAAAACCGAAGCCTATTGAGAAACGGGAATCCCGAGCGAGGGGTTCCCGTTTTCTCTCGCCGCGGCGACGGGCACGGGAAGGCGGATCGGCTTCGCCAGGAGATATTCCCTGAATTCCGAAGGCGTCATCTTCCCCAGGCCCGCCTGCGGCCTCCAGTTGTTGTAGTAGTCGATGTAATCCTCGATTTCCGCGACGACATCGGCGAACGTCGAGCACCTCCTTAGGTGCAGCTCGTCCTTCGCGTGGCCGAAGAAGCTCTCCATCGGCGCGTTGTCCCAGCAGTTGCCCCTCCTAGACATCGATTGGCTTATCGCCCGGTCCGAAAGGTATTTGCGGTATTCGTAAGAGGTGTAGTGGCATCCTTGGTCGGAATGGAGGAGGATCGTGTCCGGCAGCCATGCGACCGAATCGAGCTTCCGTAGCATCGCGATGACGAACGGTAGGTCTATCGTCTCGGAGAGCGTCCAGGCGACGATCTCGTTGGTCGACGCGTCCTTGATGGCGGATAGATAGCATTGCTTCTCGCCGTGCGGCCCGTAGTAAAGATAGCTTATGTCGGTGAGCAGGTGCTCGCCGGGCCTGCCGATCGCGAACTGGCGGTTGAGCTTGTTCGAGAACAGCGAATTCGTCTGCAGCGCCTTGGCGATCCTCTTCAGCGGATTGGCCCTCCTTATCGGGCATTCCAAGCCGTATTTCCTCATCAGCCTTTGGATTTTCTTCCTGTTCATCGAGACCCTGAAAAGCCTCGGCACCTGCATCGCGATCTGCCTCGACCCCTTCGCCCTGTCCTTGAATTCGTAGACGGCCTTGACGATGAGGAAATCGGCGTAGTCCCTTGCCTCCTGCGGGTCGTTTAAACCGTTCCGCTTCCTTGCCTCGAAAGCGTAGTACCCGGATCTGGACACGCCCAGCTCCTTGCACATCCAGGCGACGTTGAGCCTAAGCCTCCCGGCGTATCTCTCCTTGGTCCTGTAGATTATCTCGAACCTTTCTTCGACGGGGATTTTGATGGCTGGTGACGTCGTTCCAGCCCCCGTATTTGGCGGAGGAAGTCGTTCTCCTGCTGCAGCATCTCGATCTTCGCCTGCTGCCTCGCGATGATCTCCTCCTGGGTCAGATCGCGCGTCATCGGCCGGCCGGTTTGGTCGGAAAGGGCGATCCCCCTCGAAATCTTCAGGTTCCAGTTCTTCATCGTCTGCCGAACGGATTGCCAGCCTATGGTTTCGACGGGGAGGCCGTGTTCGCGGAAGACGTCGCCCCCGTATTTGCCCGAAAGGACCCCTTCTTCGAAGATCCTCATGAACTCGGCGGTGTATCTGACCGTTTTGGGCGTCACCGATTTCACATACGGGCAAGACGAAATCAAAGCGATTTCCTCGGGGGAATACGATTTCCTGGACATAAGAAAACCTCCAATCACATTGTAATCGGAGGCAATCTTTAGGCCACGGTTTTTTCTAGACTGTCCGAATTACGGGGTCCAGTTTAAGAAGTCCGGTTTTTTGTTATCGATTTATAGGTTGATCGCGCCGACTTTGTATTCGTTCTTCGATCGCCCGACAAGATAGAAATTCAACTCAACCCCAGCGGAGATTGGGGCAACCTTTTCATAGTCGGCGCCCACCTTGTTGAGACGCAGCGAGACGAGGTCTCCGCCTTGCTCATATTCGACTTTGGCATAGGAGAAATACTCGGGGTCGTTCTTGATGGAAGAGATGGATAAATGGCAACCATCTTCCTCAACCAAAGCAGACACTTCCGCCTTAGGCAGACGATGGGTCTTTTCCAGGTGGGTCATATCCAAATTGTGGAGGCGGAGGAGCTTCTCCATGATCGGGGTTTCTTTTTGGACGTCCGCGGAGAGGCGGGCAAAGCCATATTTTTCGACCAGGGTTTCTTCGCTAGAGAAGAGGTTGGCGCCTAAGCCAAGGCGGTTCCCGTCGATCGTGCAGCCCAAGGCCGCCAAAGTGGTGGGGAAGGCATCGAAGGAGGAATACTCTCTTCTGGCGTTGGCGTCATAAGCGGAGACGGGCGCGGCGTTGATATAGGAAGCATAGGTGCGGCGTTGATAACCCTTGGGGGCGCCGTCAGCGAAATTCTTCGCCATCGAGGGGTGGTCGCCCATCAATACGAAAGCGGTATTGGCGCGGGCCAGTGGGTCGATTTCGGTGTTCGCGGGATCATAGAACCATTCCACGAATTCGTTGACTTGCTTGGAGTCACAGTGGAGGGCTTTTTCGTATTGACGGTCATATTCGGGGTCGTCGCGGCAAAGGTCGCATAGGTGCCCGTCGCCGCTGAAGATGTCCCCAAAATGGCTATCGACGGTGATGGCGGTCATGTTGAAAGGGCGGCCTTCGTCCACATAGGTTTGGCTCTTTTCGATGAGGTCTTCTTTCATGAAACGGAGAAGATCTTGGTCGTTGAAGCCCCACCACCCATCGTAATCAACGTGATTGGGGTCCTCTTCCGGGAGGGAGTGATAGTATTCGTAATCCTTGAACTCGAATTCGCCGTGTCCGCTTAGGAACAATGCGCGCCCGCCGAAAGTCGCCGCGGAACCACAGTAGAAAGTCTGGTCATACCCTTCGGTTTCTAATAGATCGCCAAGGCTTGTGACGCCGCCGAAGAAATCGACTTTGTTGCCAATCGCGGTCTCGAATAGGCCGATTTTGCAGGGGAGCCCGGTGCTCGTGGAGAAAATTCCGGCGGTGGTCCAGTTGGTGAGGGGGAGGGATAAGGCGCCGTTTAGCGTGGGGTCGGTTCCGCCGAAATCCTCGCCCACGCTCTCGTTAAGCGCCGTGAGTTCGGGGATGATGTTTTTCTCGAAGATCCCGCCGTGGGCAGGGTCGGTGAAAGTGACTTCCGTCGATTCGAGATAGATGAAGACGAGGTTACGCTTCATCGCGGGGAAGAAAACGCGAGGATTGTCTTCTTCGTCATAGGGATCGACGTAATTCTCATCGAGCAACAGGGTCTTTTGGGAAGATAAGGCGATGTAGCCAGAGACATCGAGGAAGTTCCAGGTGATCGTCCCGATGACCACGATGCCGATGAGGGCGAGGGCCCCAGCGCTATAGAACGGGAATTTCTTTTGGGTGGGCCGCCTCCACCAAAGGGCATAAAGCATGACGGGGACGGAAAGCAAAAGCAAAGGCGCGACGACCGCGGACATGCAGAACCAGAAGACGGAACGCGCCGCGGTGCCGTCGAGCATCTTGAGCTGGGTGATGACCTCGACAAGGCCGACGTCATCCCAGTTCACGAGCATGTAAACGCAGGCGCCGCAAACGAAAAGCAAAGCGAAGCAGCCAAGGAAAAAAGCAACGGATCCAATGATCCTCCAGACCAATTTCTTGCGACTTTGCTTAAGGTCTTTTTGGGGTTCTCCGGCGTTTTCCGCGGGAGTTTCCCCTTCGTTTTCCAATTTGGACTCTTCTTCGTTCGGCACGACGCTATTTTATTAGCCTTCTCCCTTCAGTGCGAAAACTTTTGTTCTTTCCTATGGAAAAACGAAGCGGTTTTTACAATTTCGACCGTTCGTGGGTATAGGAAAGGTGTAGAGGGTTTGACGCCACCCTCTACGCAAACAACGGGAAGGAGAAAGAAAAACCTAGGTTGCCTAATCGCGTATGCGCTTGTATAATCCCATAGCCGTTTTGAAGGAAACGGCACACACTTCTATGGTCGCACGGCGCCAACCGAGGCGACCCATAGTCCGAAATTAGGAGGTGCACACAGCTATGGAAAAGTACGAACTCATGTACATCATCTCCGCTGACCTGGACGAAGCGTCCCGCAAAGCCGAGATCGAGAAACTCCACAAGATCCTCACCGACAACAAAGCGGTCATCCGCGATGTCAAGGAATGGGGGGTCCGCGAGTTCGCGAGCCCGATTCACAAGCTCACCAAAGGCTACTACGTCGTTCTTAAATTGGACGGCGAACACGCCGGGTTGCTCGAGTTTGAACGTCTTGCTCGCCTTGACAACCAAGTTATCCGTTTCCTGTTAACCGTTGATAAAGACTAAGCTCTTAGGAGGATAACAAAATGCTTAACAATGTCGTTCTAGTCGGTCGCCTTACCCGCGATCCCGAAATCCGTCAAACCACCAGCGGCAACAGCGTGGCTTCCTTCACCCTCGCTTCCGATGACAGCCGCCGTGGCCCCAACAACGAAAAACAGACGGTGTTCATCAACGTCTCGATCTTCGGTAAACAGACCGATGTCGTCAGCCGCTTCACGCGCAAAGGCTCCTTGGTGGGCATCACGGGTCGCTTGATCCAGCGCAAATACACCAACCGCGCCGGCGTGGAAGTCACCGCCACCGAAATCGTTGCCGAACGCATTGAACTCATGGACCCGAAAGGCGCCGGCGTCTCTGACGCGGAAGCCGGATATCAATCCGACCGTCCCGCCCCCGCCGCCCCCGCTTCCCAGGTTCGCCCCGAACCCGAAGAGAACGGAGGAAACCTCGATCCTCTCCTTGAGGACGACCTCCCCTTCTAAGTTCAGAAAGGATTAAAAGAATATGGCTTTCCGTAAAATGCGGTCCCGCCGCAAGGCCTGCTACTTCAAGAAAAACCACATCAAATACGTCGATTACAAAGACGTGGAGCTCCTCTCCCGCTTCATCGGCGCCGATGGGAAAATCACCCCGCGTTCCATCACCGGAACCTCGGCGAAGTATCAGCGTCAGCTTGCCGTCGCGATCAAGAACGCTCGCTTCATGGGCCTGCTCCCCGACGTTAAGTAATCGCCGACCAAAACTGTCGCAGGACGAACCCGATTCTCCGATTTAGGACAAACCGCATTCACCTCGACGACGAAGCAGCAATCAACAAGACCGTCCCACGTGGGCGGTTTTTCAATTGCAGAAATTGCGCAATTATAAATGCGCAGGTATAATTTTGGCATGAATGAACTAAGGAAAAAAAGAAAAGAATTAGGCATCACACAGATCCAAGCCGCGAAAGCCTGTGGGATCTCGCGCCGCACCTATCAAACATACGAAGAGACGAACAACCTGAACGCCACCTACGATGAGTTGGTTAGGAAGCTCGACGAAATGGGGGTTTTGGATGGAAGCAATTACATTTCCAACCCCAAATACATTCGCTTTGTGTGCAACAACCTCTTTAAGGAGAAATACCCCGAGATTAAATGCGCGTTTTTGTTTGGGAGCTACGCCCGAGGCGATGCGACTGGAAAAAGCGATATCGACATTATGGTGGTTTGCCCGCCCATGGGCATGAAATTTTACGGCGTCGCTGCTGAACTTGAGGAAAAGTTACACAAGACAGTCGATCTGCATACGCACCGACAACTCGTTGGCAACGAAAAATTTCTTGAAGAAGTATTGAAAGAAGGGGTGAAGATATATGGATGAATTGATCTTGCTACGAATCGATTCGATCTTGAAGCACATTGACCAAGTGCTTAGCGATACGAGCGGCGTATCTCTTGAAGATCTTAGACAATCCAATTTGCTCTTGCGCGCTACGTGCTTTTCCGTTGCCCAAATCGGCGAGACGATGAATCAATTGGAAAAAACTTTGGGAGCTAGATATTGGAATCTCCCTTGGATTGGGGCAAGGGGGATGAGAAACATCATCGTGCATGATTACGGTAATGCCGATGTTGAGCAAGTCTACTCAACGATTCACGAGGATTTGCCACGCCTGAAAACAGCGTTTTCCGCGATAAGGAACGACGTGTTGTTCCATACGATAGAAACGGAACGATTGGTCTTAAGGAAAGTTAGGATGGAGGACGCCGAGCCGATGTTTTGCAATTGGGCTAGCGATCCGGAGGTTGCCAAATACGTAACATGGCCGGCCCACAAGAATATCCAAACCACAAATGCGATCATCCGACAATGGATCAAAGAAGAAAACGACCCTAAAACGATAAGATACATGATCGCGACAAAAGAAAGCGACGAGCCAATTGGATCGATCGATGTCGTCGATTACGTTGAGGGGGCTCCGGAAATCGGATACTGTTTATCCCGAAGATATTGGGGCAAAGGCTATATGACCGAGGCCTGCAAAGCCTTCGTCAAATACCTTATGGATATCGAGTTCAATAAGATTGTCATCGAAGCCAACGTCGAGAACTTCGCGAGCAACCGGGTTATCGGAAAATGTGGCTTTGTCTTTACTCACCAGGAAAACAAAGAGCACTGTTCGCCTTTGAAGCCTGAACCAATTACCGTTAATTGGTACGAAATAAAGAAATAGGTGCCGTCGGAATCGCGTCCCACGGCTCGAATCAGGCTCCGTCGGAGAGAGCGGAGTTTATTCTTTTTCGGAGAATTGGCGTCGTCATGGGACAGAAACTAAAACAAATAAGGGGCTGTAACAAAACCTCACAATCGATGAGGGTGCGTCGCAGCCCTTTTCTTTTCCTCAAAGCGTCTTTACGCCATCGAGTTTTGTTTTGTCTTCTTGGGACAATTCAAAATCGAATTCGAAGTTGTCCTTCATATGGTCTTTGCTGCGGCTTCTAGGAAGCGGGACGGTCCCCAGCATATCCGCGTATTTGATGCAGACCTTCGCCGGGGAAACGTTGTATTTCTTGGCGATTTCCCCAACGGTTTCGTTCCCTAATAACCTGCCGACGCCCAAGGGGGAATAGGCTTCGACGAGGATATTTTTCTCGTGGCAGTAATCGATGACTTCCTGCGGAACGTGGCCGACGTGTATGCGAATTTGGTTGGCGAAGATCGGCTCCGAAGAATGCTCTTCGATGTGCTTGATGTCCTTGACGGTGAAATTAGAGACCCCGATGTTTTTGATTTTGCCTTCCTTCTTCGCTTCGGTCATGGCCCTCCAGACTTCGAGGTTTCCCTTATGGAAGCGGGGGCCCGGGAGCAACATCAAAGCCCAAGGCTTCGGCGCGTGGATGAGCATGAGGTCCAGATAATCGACCCCAAGGCGTTCTAAGGATTCGTCGATCGCCTTCTTGGCGTCCTTGTAGTTTTTGATTTCCGCGGGGATCTTCGAGGTGATCCAGATCTCTTCGCGCTTCAGGCCGAGCTCTTTGATGGCCTCGCCGATCTCACTTTCGTTGCGGTAGGCGATCGCGGTGTCGAAGTGGCGGTACCCGATTTCGTAGCCTTCGATGAAGACGCGCTTCGCATCTTCCTTCGCGATTTGCCAGAAGCCGAGGCCGGGATTGGTGATTTCCATAGACGTTCTCCTTGGGGATGATGGCCTAAATATTAAAGTATCGCGCGGAATAGGAAAGGCATATGCACCCGCCCCCACGCTGCCGCGGTTTCGTATAATAAAAACAAATATGACGGAGATCCAAAAATTCCTATTGGAAAACAAAGACGAAGGCTACTGGGCTTTCACGCGTCCTTTGATCCCCAACGTCGAAGAGAAGTCTTTCATCGGGGTCAGGCTCCACGTCATCAAGAAATACGCGAAGGATTTAGACGAGCGCAGCAGAAACGAATTCCTAGATTCCCTTCCCCATGTTTATCACGAGGAGAACCTCTTGCATGCCTTCATTTTGTCTAACATCAAAGACTTTGAAGAATTCATAAAACGGACGGACGCCTTCCTCCCCTTCGTTTCCAATTGGTCCGTCTGTGACACGATCTGCAATAAGCATCTCCATAAACATAAAGAGGCGTTGCTTCCGGTAATCTATCAATGGCTACAAAGCCAAGAGGTTTACCGGGTTAGATACGCGATCAAATGCTTGATGAATTATTACCTGGACGACGATTTCCGCGAGGAGCATCTGGAAAAGGTCAGGGAAGTCCGCCTGGAAGACTATTACGTCAAGATGATGGTCGCGTGGTATTTGGCCACCGGCTTAGCGAAGAATTATGACCCCTTCCTCAAAGCGATCGAAGCGCGTTCGTTTGATCCCTGGATTCATAACAAAGCCATCCAAAAAGCGGCGGAATCCTTCCGCGTGAGCGACGAACATAAAACCTATTTGAAATCCCTGAAGATCCGTTAGCCTCTCAAGAGAAAAAAGAATAACCCCCTTTGTCAAATAAGAGGATAATCCTTGCTTGTCCGTTATGTTGGCGACTTTGATCATTGCTCTAGTTACCTTCGTTCTGATGGCGGTGTCCATCGTCTTTTTCCCGATGGTCTCCATTGGGAAGGTGAAAATAGGGACTTATTGGATCGTCGCGGTGATCGGCGCGGTCATTTTGCTATCCACGTCCTTATCCCCGATTCATGAGGTCTATCAAGAATTGACCGCGCCCACCAGCATCAATCCGTTGAAGATCCTGATCCTATTCTTCTCAATGACGATCCTCTCGATCTACCTGGATGAGGTAGGGCTATTCCGTTTCTTGGCGGGCGTCGCCACCAAAAAGGCCAAGGGCAATCAATTGGGTTTGTTCTTCGCCATCTATGGCCTCACCTCGATTTTGACCATCTTCACTTCCAATGACATCGTCATTTTGACGTTGACCCCCTTCATTTGTTTCTTCGCCAAAAACGCGAAGATCAACCCCCTTCCCTATCTGATCACGGAATTCGCCGCGGCGAACACGTGGTCGATGATGCTGATCATCGGGAACCCGACCAACATCTACCTCGCTGCTTCCGCGGGCATCGATTTCCTCGGTTATTTCAAAGTCATGCTCATCCCGACTTTGTTTGCTGGCTTGACGGAGCTTTTGGTGGTTTTCTTGGTGTTCCGGAAGCAGCTAAAGGCCCCAATGTGCGCGGAAGGCGAGGAATATCGCATCGAAAGCAAACCGGATTTGATCCTCGGGCTCGCGTTATTGACGGTGTGTTTGGTCTTGATGGCGATTTCCAGTTATGTGCCTTTTGAAATGTGGATGATCTCCGCCGGATGCGCGGTCGCTTTGATCGTCGGGGCGCTAGTGGAACGGCTTTTGACCCACCGCCACTGGGAATACCTCATCGATTCCTTCAAGCGGCTTCCCTATTCGTTGATCCCCTTCGTCCTTTCGATGTTCGTGATCGTCGTCGGACTGAATGCCCAAGGCCTCACCGCGGAATTCGGGAATTTCCTTAACGCGGGCAGCCCCATTTGGGTTTATGGGTATTCTTCCTTCTTGGCCTCCAACCTCATCAATAACATCCCGATGAGCATCTGGTTCTCTTCTTTGCTTTCGGGGTTAGAGGGAAGAGCGTATACCCAAGGCGTGTTCGCGAGCATCATCGGCAGCAACATCGGGGCATTCCTGACCCCCATCGGCGCTTTGGCGGGGATCATGTTCTCCGCGACCCTCCATAAATATGAGGTCAAATACACCTTCTTCGATTTCGCCAAGCACGGGGCTTTGATTGCCATCCCGACCATCTCCGTCGCCTTGCTTGGACTGCTCCTTGTTTCTTAAGCCACGAAAAAAGGGGCGTGGTTTTTTGCCCCTTTCATTTCGTTTTTAGCCTAGACGTGTATCGATTAATTGCAGGTATAGGTGAATTTCAGCTCTTTGAACATGCAGCTGAGCTTATGGCCCCTCGTCCTGAATCCTTGTTTTTATAAAACACCTATGGGCTTTTGGGTATAATAGAACCCGCCTATGAACATCGTTGAAACGAAAGATTTAGTGAAGAAATACGGTGGCCACCCCGCGGTGGACCACGTGAACATGCACATCCCGGAAGGGGCGATTTATGGCTTTGTTGGGGAGAATGGCAGCGGCAAGACGACCATCATGCGCGTCTTGACCGGTTTGGCCGAGCCTAGCGAAGGCACTTATTACCTCTGCGGGATCGAAAGGAAGGACAAGGCCATCTACGCGGCGAGGAAGCAAATGTCCGCGCTCGTGGAAGTCGCCTCCCTCGTCCCGACGATGACCGCGAAGGAGAACATGGCCTACCAAGAGCTTTATCTCGGCATTCGCCTGACCGATGCGGAACGGGATCAGTTGCTTCGCCAAGTGCATTTGGAAAACGTCGCGAAAAAGAAGGTCAAAAACTTCTCTTTGGGCATGCGTCAGCGCCTCGCGATCGCCCTGTGCTTGATGAACAAGCCCAAATTCCTGATGCTCGATGAGCCGATGAACGGCCTTGACCCCCAAGGTATCGCCGAACTCCGTGACCTCATCGTGGAACTCAATAAAACCACTGGGGTCACCGTGCTGATCTCCTCCCACATCCTTTCGGAGCTCGAGAAGATCGCCACCCATTATGGTTTCATTTCCCATGGCCGCCTCTTAGAAGAATTGACCGTGGAGGAACTAAACGAAAAAGGCCGTAAATCCTTGATGGTTTTGGTCGATAACGCGAAAAAGGCGGAGGCCTGCTTGGCCGCCGCGGGATTAGAGGAAGTCCAAAGTGCCCCTAATGGGGAGGTGCGGATCTACGACGATTGCGATATCGCCTCGACCGTCGCCGCCTTGGCCAAAGACGGCATCAAGATCCTTTCGATCCGCTCCAATGACGAAAGCGTCGAGGATTATTACCTCGATTTGGTGAAGGGGAGGTAAGACCATGAGAAATCTAATGCGTGCCTTCTTCTTCAAGCTCTTCCGCGATTGGACCTTCCGCATCACGTTGTTCATCGGGCTTGGCCTCGCCGTGTTCTTGACCTTGATCTATTGGGCGATCGACCACGGTTTCGGCTCCGCGGCGGAGGATGGTCTATTCTGCACGGGCGAGAATTTATTGATCAGCTCGCTTAGCCCCGCGCAGAATTTCGGCATCGCCGTCCCCATCAACCTCATCAGCTTCACCGTCCTTGAATTCACCCACGGCACGATCCGCAACAAGATCATCGCGGGCAACTCCAAAGGAAAGATTTATCTTAGCCTCCTTTTAAGCGGGCTGACCTTCACCTTCCTTTTGATCATCGCCTACGCCGGGCTTTGCACCGGGCTCGCCTCCCTCTTGGGCGGATTCCATATCAACGGAAGCGTCTTGGGCATGGGCATGGGGAAGCTCAACGCCGAATATCTTTGGAAATACCTGGTTTTGATTGTCTTGGCCTATGCTTTGATCACCTTCATCGCCGTGTTCTTCGCGACGCTGTTCCGCAGCATCGGGCCCTGCATCCCCATTGTCATCATCCTCGTCTTGTTTGCCTATTTCAGCGCGACGATCATCGGCGGCTTGACCTCGAGCCTTTCCCAGCTCGACGGCGCCCGCGAGGTCCTGCGCATCGTCAACCCCTTCTATTCGATCGGGGCCTTCGCCGTCGACACGGAAGGCGGGAACCTCGTCATCTCCAACGAAGCCTTCTTCTCCGAGATCATCAACACCGCCGTCTATTCCTTCATCTTTGTCTTCTTCGGGTTCCTCCTGTTTAAGAAGCGCGACGTCAAATAAAGAAACAATTCGCGGAAAACTATGCGAAATCAGCCATATTTTGATCCTAAACCGCGCCGCTACCCCTTCCCGGAATTGACCGATCAGCATTATTTGGTCGTCAAGAAAGACCGGGGCATCGTTTTCGATGAGAAGTATCCCTATATCGATCATTCGAAAACTTTTTTGCGCAAGCAGTGGTGGACCCGTTTGCTGCTCCGCACCATCGTTTTCCCGATGACTAAGGTGAAGCTTAGCCTCCGCATCAAAGGGAAGGAAAACCTCAAGAAATACAAAGACGTCATCCAAAATGGCGTCGTCGGGGTTTCCAACCACGTCAACATGTGGGACTACCTCGCCATCCTTTCTGCGGTGAAGCCCAAACACCCCGGGCTGATCGCCTGGGCGAAGAACGTCAATGGCGAAAGCGGGACCCTGGTTCGCCTCGTCGGCGGCATCCCCATCCCCGAGAAGAATTTCAAGGCGACCAAAGCCTTCATGGAGACCGTCGTCGACCATGTCAAAAACGGCGGGTTCCTGCAGATCTACGCCGAAGGCAGCATGTGGGAGTATTATGCCCCCATCCGCCCCTTCAAAAGCGGGGCGGCCTATTTCTCCGTCAAAAGCGGAAAGCCGATTCTCCCGATGGCCTTTTCCTATAGGAAATCCACTTGGATCAGGCGGCTATTCGGCCCGCTTGCCTCTCTTACTTTGACGATCGGGGAGCCCTTATACCCCAACACGGATCTCAATGGGATCGACGCGGAAAACGATCTGACCAAAAGGGCCCACGATGAAGTGTGCCGCCTCGCCGGGATCGATCCGGAGAAAAACATCTATCCCGCGGTTTATAACCACGACCACCGCATCGATTACTATTGAAAACCCCGCGGAATCGCGGACGGATGCGATTATCCCTCGCATTTCCTTCCGCTGAAGCGGATAATGTCCAAGCCCTATGTCACACACCCTTATCGCCACATCGAACATCATCGGCATCGTCGTGCTGGTCGCCATCCTCGCGGTGACGATCGCCGTGTGCTTCTATTTGATATCGCTGAAAGATAAGGGCGACAAATAACCCTTCTTTATTCCAATAAGGTGTTTGCACTCTCCGCGCCTGCGCCTATAATTTTCTCGCTTATGCCCAAATCCACGTATTCCAGCAAAAAGAAAGCCCCAAAGACCTCGATGTCGGTCGTTTTGCGCCGCATCGTCATCCAGACCGCCGTTTGGCTACTTTCCGAAGCGGTATTGCTCGCCACGCTTTCTTTGCTTTATTTCTTCGATATCCCCACCGGCTTTAAGGCCGCGATGGTCGACTGGTATTGGCTCTTCATCGCCATCGCCATCACCGTCATCAACATGGTGTTCCTTTTGATCGCCGAGGTGCGGATCTTCCGCATCCGCCGCCGCAGCGACATCGAAGCCGCTACCGTCGTCGGCAGCGATATCCAGGAAGCCTATAACTTCGGTCAGCTCGGCCTCGTCGTCACCGACGACAACGACATGGTGCTTTGGACCAACAACCTCTTCAAGGAACGCCAAGTCGACTTGCTCGACCAAAACATCCTTGAATGGCAACCCGCCCTCGCCGAATTAAAGAACGCCCCGGCGGAAATGACCCAAAAGCTCGAGATCAATAGCCATAACTACGTCGTCAAATATCTCGCCGACGCCCGCCTTTATATCTTCAAAGACACCACCGACTACGAATCCGTCAGCGAATATAACCGCCAACAGGCGATCTGCATCGGCGTCATCATGCTCGACAACTATAGCGACCTCGCCGGCAAGACCGAAGACGACAACAACGACCTCATCACCAAGGTCCGCACCGTCATCCTCGATTACGCGAAGAAGATGGGCATGCTGCTCCGCCGTTACCGTTCCGACTCCTATTTCGCGATCTGCAACTTCGAAAGTCTTGATCGCATGGAGGCCGACGGTTTCTCCGTTCTGCAGGAAGTCCGTTCCTTAGGAAAAGGCCAGCAGGTCATCCCGACCCTTTCCATCGGTTTCGCCCACCACATCGATGACGTGAACAAGCTCTCCGAAATGGCTTCGAACGCCATCGACATCGCCAACTCCCGCGGCGGCGACCAGGCGGTCGTCTCCCATTACGGGGAAGAGCTTCGCTATTTCGGCGGCAAAGTCGCCGCGATGGAGAACACGGGCCGCGTGCAGTTCCGTTCCGTCGCCGACTCCCTCATCGGCATGATCCGTGGGGCTTCCAATGTCTATGTCTCCGGTCACCTTGACGCGGATATGGACGCGCTAGGCTCGTGCTTGGGCATCATGGCGATCTGCGACTACTGCAAAGTGCCCTGCGAAATCATCTATGACCCCAAAATCACGGAGAAAAAGACCCGTTTGGCTTTCCAAAGCTCCTTCCCGAAGGCCGCTTTGGAACGCATGACGATCTCCCCGAGGGACGCCGAAGAAAAGATCCGTCCGTCCACCTTGTTCGTGGTCGTCGATGTCTCCGTTCCGAGCCTGGTCATGGGACATCGCGCGCTTGAGAAGAGCGCCAAGACGGTCGTCATCGACCACCATCGCCGCGGCGAGACCTTCATCGATAAGCCCGTCTTGAGCTACATCGACCCCTCCGCTGGCAGCGCCTCGGAAATCGTTGCCGAAATGATTAAGTACGCGACCGCGAACCCGCGCATTGAAGTGCACCCGACCTTCGCGACCATCATGCTCTCGGGCATCTTCCTCGACACCTCCTTCTTCAAATCCAAATCCACCGGCATCCGCAGCTTCGAAGCCGCGGAAATCCTCAAGGAATTCGGCGCGGATAACTCCAAGGCCGACGACTTCCTTAAGGATGAGATCGAGGAATACAACCTCGTCACCCGTATCGCCGCGACCATGCGCACGCCTTATACCGGCATCGTCTATTGCCTCTCTGAGGATAGCGAAATCATCGAGAAGGCATCCTTGGCGAAGGTCGCCAACCAGGTGCGTGAGCTACGCGGCATCAACGCCTCGTTCGTCATCGGGCGCACCAAACAGAACGAAATCGGCATCTCCGCCCGCTCGGATGGGTCGGTCAACGTTCAACTATTGATGGAAAAAATGGGTGGGGGCGGCCACTTCGGCATCGCCGCGGCCACCTTCACGAACTCCAGCGTCGCCGTGGTGGAGGCTAAGCTCCTCGACACCTTGGAGATGTATCTGGAAGAAGCAAAAGCGGATCTGGGAGGTAATCGATAATGAAAGTCATTATGTTGCAAGACGTGAAGAAAATCGGGAAGAAAGGCGAGACCGTCGTCGTTTCCGATGGCTATGGGGTCAACTATCTGATTCCCCGTGGCTTAGCCAAAGCCTCCACGGACTCCTCCCAAAAGCAACTTGCCCGCGATAACGCCGCGGAAGAGGCCCGTCAGAAAGAGTTGAAGGCCGAGGCGGAGAAAGTCAAAGCCAAGCTCGAAGGCCTCACCGTCGAGTTCGCTTTGAACGTCGGCTCCGACGGCCGCGTCTTCGGGTCCATCAGCACCAAAGAGATCGCCGAAGGGCTTTTGAAGCAGCACGGCATCGAAGTCGACAAACGCAAATTCATCGATAAAACCCCCGCGAATGCGCTTGGCTATACCCGTTTGAAGATCGAACTCTATAAGGGCAGCCAAGGCCAAGTCGTCGGCACGGTCAACGTCCATGTTTCGGAGCAGAAATAATGGCGAACTCCATCCTTTTGCCCTCCAACTTAGAAGCCGAGCGCGCCGTCTTGGGCTCGATGCTCATCGAAGCCAGCGCCACCGACATCGCTTTGGCCACGCTCCGCACGGAGGATTTTTCCGACGCCGATCCGCGCAACCGCCTTGTCTTCGAAGCGATGAAGGAACTCCATTCCCGGAAGATCCCCGTGGATGCCGAAACCGTCATCGGCCAGCTCATCAACGCGAAGAAAGATGAAATCGCTGGGGGCGTTCCCTATTTGCTAGAACTCGTCAACACCACCATCACCCCGGAGAACATCAACCAATACGTGGAGATGGTCAAAGAGGAAAGCGTCCTCCGTCAGTTGCTTTTAAAAGCCAACCAGATCATCGAGCAATATGGCAAAGGCGTCCCGAGCGTCAGCGATTTCATCGTCGAAGCCAATAACGAGATCACCAAGATCGCCCAACAACGCACCGTTGGGGGCATGCGCTCCGCCCAGGAAGTCGCCATCACCGTCGAGAACATGATCGCCGAGAAGATGAACGCGGATAACCGCGGCGTCACCGGCATCTCCTCCGGTTACCGGAGCTTGGATAACTTCACCCATGGCTGGCAAAAAGGCGACCTCATCATCTTGGCAGCTCGTCCTTCCGTCGGGAAAACCGCGTTAGGGATGAATTTCGCCTATAACGCCGCCTACGAATCGAAGGTCCCCGTAGGCTTCTTCAGCCTTGAAATGGGCGCGGAGAAGGTCATGGAGCGCTTGATCGCCTCGCGCGCCACGGTCCCCAACGACAAGATCCAGACCGGGTTCTTGAAATCCAATGAGCAGGTCAAGGTCCACGCCGCCGTCCAAGAGATCGCGACCACCAACCTCTATATCGACGACACTTCCGACTCCTTGCTAGGCGACTTGCTCGCCAAAGCGACGAGGCTCAAGACCATGCATCCCGACCTCGGGCTCATCGTCATCGACTACTTAGGCAAAATCCGTTACCAGGAGAAGGCCGATCTTTCCCAGCGTCAGCAGGAAGTCTCCTATATCTCCACCGCGTTGAAATCCTTGGCCAGAAGGCTTAACGTCCCCGTTATTTGCTTAGCCCAGCTCAACCGTAACGTCGACCAAAACGAAGACAAGCGCCCCTCGCTTTCCAACCTCCGCGAATCCGGCGCCATCGAGCAGGACGCCGACATGGTCCTTTTGATGTATCGCCCCGACTATTACACCAACCTTGGCATCTCCACCAAAACCCGCGGGCAGCGCCGCGCCGCGGAGCATGGGGAAGAGAATAAGGCCCAGGAGCAAAACGCGCTATCTCCCGAAGAGAGGGAAAAGAACGGCGACGCCTCCGACACCGAGATCATCGTCGCGAAGAACCGCAACGGGAAGACCGGCACCATCCACCTGTTGTTCACCAAGTCCTATTCCCGCTTCTCCGAACCGACCCCGGATTACATCGAGAAGCAGGCCGCTATCGAATACGCCGCCACGACGGGCACCAATCCTTTCGGCGACGATTCCAATGATTAATCTTTGCTTTGTCGCCTCCGGTTCCAAAGGAAACGCCACGCTGCTTAGCGATGGCGATACTTTGATTCAAATCGATATGGGGGTTTCTTTGAAAACCTTGCGCACGGGATTGGCCCATTTCGGCAAATCCGTCCGCGAAATCGATGCGTTATTCATTACCCACGGCCATGCTGACCACATCTCCGGCGTGCCTTTGTTTCACGGGAAGATCCCTATTTTCGCCACGAAAGGCACCTTGGATGAAACTGATGTTTTCGAAGTGATTGAACCCTATGTGGGAGTCAATGTGGGCAACATTTCCATTTTTCCTTTCCCCACCTCCCATGACGCGCCTAATCCCGTGGGATATCTCATCGCCGCCGGGGAGACGAAACTCGGTTATGTGACCGACACGGGGACATTGGATGACACCGCGCTTAGCCTGCTTCATGACTGCGACTATTACCTATTCGAGAGCAACCATGACCTGGAGATGTTATTAAAGAGCAACCGCCCCAAGATCCTCAAAGACAGGATCCGCGGGGATTATGGCCACCTATCTAACGCGGATTCCGCCTCTTTCCTCTCCTCTTTGGTTGGACCGAAGACCAAGGCCATCTACCTCGCCCATCTTTCCGAAGAATGCAACACCCCTGACAAAGCCTTATCCACCCAACGCAGGATCCTAGAAGAAAGAGGCGTCGATTTAGGAAGGGTGAAAGTCGTTTTGACCAACCAATGGAAAGAGGTCCTCGGAGGGGATTGGGCGATATGAAGATCACGCTTTATTGCATCGGCTTCCTTAAGGAAACTTATTGGAAGACCGCCTGCGCGGAATATCTGAAGCGCCTTAAACCCTACGCCGAAGTGAATATCGTCGAATGCCCCGATTTCCCCTGCCCGGAGAAATGCTCCCTCGCCGAAGAAGAGGCGATCAAAGACAAAGAGGGGAAGAAGGTATTGGAAAAGCTTTCCCCAAGCGACTACCTCATCGCCTTGGACCTCCATCATCCAGAATGCGACTCCCCCACCTTCTCCAAGCGTCTTGAAGCCGCCTTCGTGAAGGGCAAAAGCAAAGTCTCCTTCGTCATCGGGGGATCGCTGGGGCTATCGGATGAATTAAAGAAACGCGCGAACGAATTCCTGACCTTCGGGGAGATGACCTTCCCCCATTCCTTGGCCCGGGTGATGATATTAGAGCAGATCTATCGCGCCTTCCGGATATCCCGAAACGAACCCTACCATAAATGAAAACACCCGCGATTTCGCGGATGTTTTTCTCTTTAAGGACGGATTTTGTCGATGAGCCCGAAGTGGAGGCAGGCGGAAGCCCAGCCATCTTCATCAATGTCGGGCGCGGTATACTCCGCGACCTTCTTGGCTTTGGGAGATCCGGCGCCCATGCAGGCAGAATGGCCGCAGTAGAGCATCATCTCCACATCGTTTTCCCCGTCTCCCAAGCACGCGGCTTCTTCGGGGGAGTAACCATAATATTCCAAGACGGATTGGATGCCTTTGGATTTGTCGGAATCGTTGAGCATGATATCGACCGCGTATTCATCCCACCTGGCGGATTTGCAGCCCTGCAAGTGGGGGAGGAAGAGCGATTCGTCGAAGGCGTCGCAGAAGGCGATCATCTGATAGACCACGCGGTCATAATGATCCGGGAAGGTGCGCGGTTGGGGGAAGCGGGTGCCGTATTTCTCGTGAGCGGAGATGACGCGCTCATCGATCATGTTGATGTGGCCTTCGCTTTCTTCGATTAGGGTAAGTCCGAAACGGAGCCGCTTCGCGAAGGTGATCATCTTATCGACGACTTCGCTGGGAATCGGGTATTTGTAGATGATGTTCCCGTCGATGATGGCGTTGCTGCCGTTCATGGTGACCAAGCCATCGGGGGTGACGTAGCTAAGGATCCCCGATTTGCGGATCAGGTAATAGTTCCTGCCAGAACAGAGGAACACCTTGATGCCTTTCCGTTGCATGTCCTCGAAAGCGTGGATCGCGGAGCGCGGCACTTGATGCGTGACATGGGAAAAAAGCGTGCCGTCGATATCGGTGAACACGATTTTGATGTCTTTCTTCCCGTTTTTCATAAATCTTTTTCGCTTAAAACAGGCTTATTGACCACAAGAACGCGCCAAGGGTGTAAACTTGTTTGGCGAGTATTTTATGCTTTACGACGCGTTTGACAAGTACCAACCCTTCGTGGATGAGCGCAATAAGCTCGTGCACGCCTATAAAGATGAAGAAGGCAATGCCTTTTACGTCGAGCCTGGGTTCTATGAAGGATTGATGGGCTTCAAGGAAAAGCGCGCGGATGATTTCCCCCGCATCATGGAGGCGATCGACCAGGTGATCAAAAAGGAAAAGAAGGTCATCTTCACCGCGGATTTCGAAAATCCATGGATTACGAGAGATGGCTTCATCTACCGCGAGATATCCGACATCACCGATCCCCTGCTGATCTTTGTGGAGGACAAATCCCGCGGATCGGATTACGGAGACTAAAAAAGCACGGCGAACCGTGCTTTTTGTTTTACTTGGCCGGCACTTGCGTGCTTAGCGATTTCAGCGTCAGCCACATGATGCGGATGCCGTAGAGGAAGACGAAGGCGAACAAGGCGAACTGCGGCAACAAGAAGCCGACGCCGAGGGCGAGGATGCCAGGAGCCAAGGCCGCGTAGAAGGCGATCTTCCAGCAATCCCAGATCGTGAAGATGCGGTAGGGGTTGCGCTTGCCGCGGGTCAATAAGAACAGGATGAGACCGAAGAGAAGTTCCACGCCGGCGAAGATCCCGGCGGCGATGCCGGTGTAGGCCCAAGCGGTGGAGATACGGGTTTGATCGGTCGAGCGGTTGATGATCGACTTGTATTTCTTGACGACGGCGGTCTTCAATTCGTCACCGGTGAGGTGGGCGCCGCCTTCCCCGGTCGCGGAATCATAGATGTCCTTGAAGTCCGTGCCTTTGAGGGCGGAGTAGGAGCCTGCGGGGGCGGAGTAGGAGAGCGCCCCGTTGGCTTTATAACGGATGAAATAGATATGGGAATCGCCGAAGGCCAACGCGTTGGTGCCTTCGATATCGGAACTATATTGGTCGACGAAGTTCGGGTTGTTCCCTTTGGTGATGGATTTCACGAAAGCCGCGTCGGAGAATTCCTTGTAATCCCCGGTTCCATCGGCTTTGTAATGCTCTTTGACGAAGACGTTGAAGATCGGAGCGCCGACGGAGGTGGATTGATCGCAATACCACGGATAATCCTCAGCGGAACCGAGGAAGTCGGCCCAGGCCTGGACGTTTTGCTTGGCGCGCGCTTCTTCGTTGGTGGTTTCCGAGTTATAGGTGGCGGTGGTGATTTCGAGCTTGCCCTCATCGTTGATGAGGATGGTGCAGCCCTTCTCGCTTAGGGCCTTGGAGAAATTGACCAAGCCCTGGTCATAGGAGAAGGTGGGGGCGTTAAGCAACCCCGACCCGTAGTTGACGTTGAGGCGGGTGACGAGGTTCGGGACCGCGGAGGTGACGACGCCGGTGAGGGCGAAGCCAACCGCGAGGAAAACGAATCCGAGCCCGCGGAATTCGCGTCCCGCCTTGATGCAGGCATCATTATTGACGAGGGTCAGGAAACTGGTTTTGATCCGGTCTTTGGCCTCGGGGCTAAGGGGTTTCTTTTCCTTCTTCGGCCCGTTATTGACCGGAGTGGCCCTGACGGTTCTATTGTTCTTCTTCTTTTTCTTCGACATCTTCTCTAGCCTTTTGCTAAAAGCAAAGTAAAAGATACACGCAACCGGGATAATTTGCCACATAAAAAGAAATGAGGTTTATAATCCCCTTCATGCGAGACAAAAGAAGCGACTATAACCGCCACGGCTGGTCTTGCTATGTCGCCGGGGGCCTTTTGCTTTCTTCCGCGGTCTTTTTCTTCTTCCCCTTCGTCGGGTCTTTCCTCGAAGGTGGAAAGTTCGTTTCTTTCCCCGTGAATGCTTTGATTTTCGGTGGAGAAGCGACTTACGAAAACCTCGGATACACGACCTCTTTTTCCTTCTCGGAGAACTATTGGCTTTTCGCCTTTGCGATCTGCTTGGTCTTGGGGGCGCTAGGGGCTTTCCTGAGTCGGAACGCCACAAGGGAGCTGACCATCTCGTTCTCCCTATCTTCGATTGGATTCATCGGCATCGCGATGGCTTTGCTGATCCTGCATTGGGTCAACCCCGGTCTTCCTTTGATGTCTTTGCGTTTCGGTTGGGCGTTCTTCGTCTGGGTTAGTCTTGCCGGAGCTGCGTTAATTATCCTTTTGGTTTCGATCATCCGTTCCCGCCTCTATTGGCGAAATCGGAGCGTGAAATAATAGGGTTTTCGCTTATTTTCCATCTTCCTTTGTCTAGCGGAGGCGGTATAATGCTCTTCGCCTTTAAGGCAGTTGTTCTTTGATAACGTGGGGACGTACTGGTTTTGATTCGGAAGGTCGGTCATCGACTGCAGTGGTCTGGTAGACCCTAAGACCGAAAAACAATAACTGACAACTCTGTCAAACCCTGGATGGTGCGTAACAACGCCGTCCTCGCTCGCGCCTAATTAGAGCACCCCTCGATGGGTTCCCGCCAAGCGGGACGAGCACGTCCGCCCCTCATTTCTCGCCTATTGAGGGAGCGGGCGCAACACCAAGGCGATAAGCGCGAAGCGTTGGCTAGCGCGTAACGTCGAAAACCTTACCAGCCATGGGTCATGCGCTTTGGGGCGTATCTTCAACCATGACCCGAGACTTGAAACGCCATAAACTGTAGGCGTCGATGGTTAGTCTTCCGAAGACCGGAGTTCGACTCTCCGCGTCTCCACCATCAGCATCCGAGTCCCAAGTCCTGACCGGCTTGGGATTTTTATTTTTTGACATATTGCGTACATAAAAATGTACATATATAATAAGCGCGGAGGTTGGATTTATGTCTGTTACAAATGCTACCGCGCTGAGAAAAAACTTATTTGGAACCATTGAGAATGTTGCCACCTACAACGAGCCTGTGACTGTGACTTCAAAATCCGGCAATGTCGTTATGATTTCTGAATCCGATTATAACGCCTTGATGGAGACGGTTTATTTGATGTCCAACCCCGCCTTCATGGAAGGCTACAAAGAAGCAAAGAAACAGGATCGCTCCACCTACGAAAAATTAAATTTGGACGAGGAGTGGTAAATGACGTTCGAGGTTCTGTTTTCCAAAAGGGCCATCAAGGACCGGGAGCTTTTGAAATCCGCGGGTCTTTCTGAAAAGGCGAGGGCTCTTTGCAAAATCCTTGAAGAGGATCCATTCCGCAATCCGCCACCTTATGAAAAACTTGTGGGCGACCTAAGCGGATCCTATTCGCGCAGAATCAACATCCAACACCGTCTCGTGTACGAGGTCGACAAAGAAAAACATATCGTCTATGTCTTAAGGATGTGGTCTCATTATGAATGAGGGCATGAGCGGGCTTTAGACCATTACGATCAGATGAAAAACGTAAGTAATTATTCTTCCCAAGGAGGAATCATTATTTCATTAGAGGATTTTCTGACTGGCATCAACGATCGGACATCCGGCAAGGGGATAAAGCAAATCGGTTTTTATCTTCGAAACTATCCTCATTATCACAGCTGTTCAATTGGTCGCTATATCGATAAGTTCAATATCAATGGCGAAACCAAATCCTTAAACTTTCGCATTACCTGCATTTTGACGAAAGACCATGCAGAAGATTGTAGTTTTGGCTATTTGACTGGAAATGAGCATATTTTTCGGATTGGCTGTGCCGGCAAAAGAAGCCTTTCTCAAGTTTGGCCGGACGTTGTCATAACAAACATTACTTACTGGGACGAAGAATAGGGACGAACGCTGGCGAAACAAGGCGCAATAATAAATACCCGTTTCCACAATGAATCGAATGTCCGCTTGGTCTTTTTAGTAAGACGACCTTTCCAAAATCTAGATAACCAGCAAACCGGACGCGGATACCGTCCAATACGGGGCGTCTCCACCACGTAAACGAATGAGGCCGGGATCCCGGCCTTTTTTCGTGGTAAAGATCTTTCAAGAAAATAAAAAAGAAATTTTTTGAAAATATTTATCGCGCGCGTTCCTTATATATAAAAGAATTAAAGAGAGTTTTTCACAAAAAAGTTCGATGATTCCTAAGTTTTTGTACATTTTGAAAATTTTTAAAAAAATGTGAAAAAAAGTGTTGACACGCGTTTTGAGAGGCGTATAGTAATGTGTTCCGCGGGGAACGCTGAGCTTCGGCTCTGCGAAACCGCGAAACCTCAGATCTTGGTTCTACAAGTTCTGTGAAGGGAATGCACGATGCCCCCAGGGCTCCTTGCCTCAAAGGTCGGCTGCCTCGAAAGAGACAAAGGCGATGCGGAATCTTGATCCCGCACCTCTACGGAACGCTTCTCCGTTCGGTAAACCGATAAAACGAAGGTGGACGGTTAAACCTCTTGGCCACGGCCTTCTGGTGGACCCGCTCACAAAGGGCTCCTCTTCTTGGGTTGAGGAAAGCCACCGCCGAAGTGCTACCCTGGCGGCCAGTGAACTGGTGAGAAAGGGCGCTGCGAGAAAGCTTGAAAAAGCCAACCTCGCGATCTGGAGACAACGGACTTCGCCGAATCTCCAAGCGGAATTCATCCCTCCGCCTCGTGCACGAGAAAAAGCGATGATGCCCCGCGTAAACGCTTGCCAAAGCGGTAGCAACGGGCGAAGGGCAACCCCCGGAAGGAATCCTGCCTTCCCCAGTAAACTGGGAAAACCAAGGGTGACGGGTCTCGCCGGACCATCAATCCCGGCCAACCGTCTAAGCCAGAGGAAGCGATTCCTCTCCGTGGAACACCCCATCCACCCGATAATCATCGCGAAACATGGGGCCCAGCAAGGACCTAACCCCGCAAGGGAACGGACGACCTGGTCAACGGGCTGCATCGAAAGATGATGTCCGCGGCGCTTCTGCCCCGCCGCCAAGTAGAACTTGGATAAAGTCTCAGGTGGATGAACCACAAGGTTCGAAGAGGTGAAAAACCTCCGGCCCCGAGAGAAGGCCACGGTAAACCGATAACTTCCCTCTCCGACCGCATCATGGCATGGCCCAATCCGCCCTCTGCCGCGGAAGGTAGTCACCTACATCAGGTGCGACGATAGCCTCGCCGTCAGTGAAACTGGAAATGAGGCTGCGAATCCGTCGGTTCCCTTCGGGGCTCAGGCTGATCCGTGAACTCCTAGGAATTCATAACTAGGATGGTGCCAAAAGAGGCTCGGCGCGCGGTAAACCGCTGGAAAAGCCTCGAACCCAGACGCAAGCCTGGGGGAGATCAGAGACGCAAGTCCCTGAAGGAAGTCGTTCCACCCTGCAATTCGTAAAGTCGGAACGTGGTAGAGATACCTGAGCGAACGAAGATGTACCTCAGGATCGACATCGAGACCTATTAGGAGCGATCCAAAATAGGCCTAGGAAGATAAGAGTTCTTCTCAGCGGTACACCGCGAAATCAAAAACTTGTTCCTGAATGCCTTCCTTGATCAAGCAAGGTCCGCGGTAAGGATCGATCATCCTCGGATGAGTGGTTGGTTGGAATCTCCCACGAGGTAAACCTCGAATACGAAATATCCCGACGCAATTGGAGCTATACGAGTCGTTAAACAGGAAAGCCAAGCGACACCACGCAGCGATGCGTGGCGTTTTCTTTTTTAGGGCTTATTTTTCGATGTAGAACACCCGTCCGGGCTTTCTTTCTTTCGCCGGAGCGGGTTGGCCATAGCCTAAGGCGCAGTGGCCGATGCCTTCATATTCTCCTTCGATCCCGTGGGCTTTTAGCCAGGCCTTGCCTTCTTCGGAATCGAATTCCTCTTTCGCGCGGTGGATCCAAATCGATTGGACGCCTTCCGCTTGGGCGGCGTTCATGAGGTTGCCCATGGCCAAGGAGCCGTCATAGATGTAGCAGAACGCGTCTTTCCTGGCCAAGACGATGATGATGACCGGGGCGCCATAGAAGGGGTCGATGTCTCCTCTTCCTAGGATGCCCGCGTTAAGCTTGCGCAGCCATTCCCTTTCTTTCTTATCGCGGACCACGACGAAAATCGGGCTTTGGGAGCCAACGCCGGTGGGGGCATATAACCCCGCTTCGAGGATGCGGTCGAGTTTCTCTTGCTCCACCGTTTTCTCCGGATCGAAAGCGCGGCAGCTCCTCCGCGAGAGTAAGGCTTCTAATGCTTCCATGATATTTTCTCCTATCTTCCTTATTTTAAGACGGCTTTCGTTCTATACTAAAGCACATGGATTTCTCTGGCTGGGAAAAACTGTCTCTTGTCGACTTCGACGACAACCTCACGACCACCCTTTTCATGGCGGGCTGCCCATTCCGCTGCCCCTTTTGCCATAACGGGGACTTGGTCCTTCATCCGGAAAACGCCCCGAAGATCCCTTGGGAAGAGATCCTAGCCTATCTAAAAAAGCGTAGAGGTATGTTAGACGCCGTCTGCGTCTCCGGCGGCGAGCCGACCTTGATGCCCGACCTCAAAGAGAAAATCCGCGAGATCAAAGAGCTTGGCTATATCGTCAAATTGGATTCCAATGGTTGGCGGCCCGATCTATTGAAAGAGTTGATCGAAGAGAAGCTCGTCGACCACATCGCGATGGATATCAAGAACTCCAAAGAGAAATATTCCGCGACCGCGGGGGTGGAAGTCGATATGAGCCAAATCACCCAATCCGTGGACCTATTGATGCATTCGGGGATCAGCTATGAATTCCGCACGACGATCATTGAGGAATTCCATGACGAAGATGACATCCGCCGCATCGGGGAATGGATTAAGGGGGCCAAGATGTATCGGTTGCAAAGATTCATCGACGGGGAAACCTGCATCTATCGCGGCCTCCATCCCATTAACTTAGATAGGGCCGAAGGATTCATAGAGATTCTCAAACCTTATATCGAAAATGTCGATTTAAGGGGATACGACAAATAAAAAAGAGCGGAATTCCGATGCACGGGTCCGCTCTTTTCGTTATTTTGAATTCAGGTAATTGGCCGCGCTCATCGCCGCGATCGCCCCATCGCTGGTGGCGGTGATGACCTGGCGGATCTTCTTCACGCGGCAATCGCCCGCGGCGTAGATCCCAGGGGTCTTCGTCGCCATGCCTTCGTCCACGACGATGAAGCCTTTATCTAGATCGACCCAGGAAGCGAAACGATCGTTATCGGGGATCTGGCCGATCGCGATGAAGCAACCGTCGCAGGGGAAGGTCTTAAGTTCCCCGGTCTTCTTGTCTTTGAAGGTGACCCCGACGAGTTCTTCCTCGCCTTCGAACCGCACGGCTTCAAACTCATGGACGAAGTCGATGTTTTGAATTTGATTCATCCGTTTGATAAGGATGTCATCGGCGAAGAATTTGTCGAAAAGAGTGACCACCTGCACGTGTTTTGAGGTCTCCGAGAGCATGATTGCATATTGAAGGGCGGTGTTCGCGTCCCCGATGAGGAGGACGTCTTTCCCTGTGTAGAAAGCCCCATCGCAGACGGCGCAGTAGGAGATGCCTTTCCCGGTGAGTTCCTCTTCGCGGTCCAGCCCAAGTTTGCGGTGCTTGCATCCGGTGGCGATGATGATGGTCTTGCCCTCTTTCTCGCCATAATCGGTGATGACCTTGAAGCCTTCTTCGGTCTTCGTAACGCTTTGGACGTCACAGACATCAAATTCCACCCCTAGCGCGCTGATCTGCTCGAAGAGGTGATCAGAGAAATCTAACCCCGAGATCGAGGCGACGGAGGGGAAGTTCTCTAGGCGCGGGCTTTCGGCGATTTGCCCGCCGAAGGCTTCGCGTTCGAGGATGAGGACGCTTTTGCCGGCGCGCAATAGATATAGGGCCGCGGTCATCCCCGCGGGGCCGCCGCCGATGACGATGCTATCGTAGATCATGGTTGTCGTTCCTTTCTTAGTGAGAAGAAAGCCCTCTCCGTTTCGGGAAAGGGCTTGAGGTTTCTGGGCTTAAGCCTTCTTCGATTCGATGAAGCCCTTGATGTTGCTGGCGTTCTCGTAGATCTTGTAGCCCTCTCCGTCAGGAGCGACGAGGGTCGGGGCTTGCTTGATCCCGAAGGAGTTCGTCAGGTCGCGGTTGGTGGCCGCGTCGATGTTCTGATAGGCGATGCCGGCTTTGTCGAGAAGCATCTTCGCCATCTTGCAGTTTGGGCAGGTCGGGGAGGTGAAGAGCATCACTTCGGTGACCTTCGGCGCTTTCTCGTTCACGTGGTCATGGCCGCATTCGCAGGAGGCTCCATCATGGGCGTGGGGCATCTGGGAGTCGCGGATTTCGTAGGTTTTGCGCATCTTGAACTCCTGGACTTTGCCCGCGTTCCAGTTCTTGACCGGGCGGTAGTAGCCGGTGATGCGGGAGTAGACCTCAGCCTCTTTGCCGCAGATCGGGCACTTCCATTGCTCGCCGCTGAGATAGCCATGGTCGGCGCAGACCGAGTAGGTCGGGGACATGGTGTAGTAGGGGAGCTTGTAGTTCTCCGCGATCTTGCGGACGAGCTTCATGCAGGATTCCCAGTTCGGGAGGCGCTGGCCGAGGAAGGCATGGAAGACGGTGCCGGAGGTATAGAGGGTCTGGAAGCGGTCTTCGATGTCGAGGGCGTTGAAGATGTCATCCGTGAAGCCGACGGGGAGGTGGCTCGAATTGGTGTAATACGGGGTCTCGCCGTTTTTGGAGGCGGTGATGATGTCCGGGTAACGCTCCTTGTCGTGCTTGGCAAGACGATAGGAGGTGGATTCCGCCGGGGTGGCCTCGAGGTTATAGAGGTCGCCATAACGCTCCTGGTAGTCAGAGAGTTTGTTCCTCATGTGGTTGAGGACCTCTTCGGTGAATTCCTGGGCGGCCGACTGAGTGAGGTCGGCGCGGATCCAACGGGCATTGAGGCAGGCTTCGTTCATCCCGACCAAACCGATGGTGGAGAAGTGGTTGTTGAAGGTGCCAAGGTAATGCTTGGTGTAGGGGTAGAGGCCAGCTTCCAAGAGCTTGGAAATGGTCTGCCTCTTCACGCGGAGCGAACGGGCGGAGATGTCCATCAATCGATCGAGACGGGCATAGAAGTCTTCCTTGTCGGTCGCGAGGTAGGCGATGCGCGGCATGTTGATCGTGACGACGCCGACGGAGCCGGTGGATTCGCCAGAACCGAAGTAGCCGCCGCTCTTTTTGCGGAGCTCGCGGAGGTCGAGGCGGAGACGGCAGCACATCGAACGGACATCGCTAGGCTTCATGTCGGAGTTGATGTAGTTGGAGAAGTAGGGGGTGCCGAACTTCGCGGTCATCGTGAAGAGAAGCTTGTTGTTCTCGGTTGCGGACCAGTCGAAGTCGCGGGTGATGGAATAGGTCGGGATCGGATATTGGAAGCCGCGGCCATTCGCGTCGCCTTCGATCATGACTTCGAGGAAGGCTTTGTTGACCATCGCCATCTCTTCTTTGCAATCGGCGTAGGTGAAGGGCATTTCCTTGCCGCCGACGATCGCGGGGAGGTTGGCCATGTCATCGGGCACGGTCCAGTCGAGGGTGACGTTGGTAAACGGCGCCTGGGTGCCCCAGCGGGACGGGGTGTTGACCCCATAGATGAAGGACTGGATGCACTGCTTGACCTCTTTGTAGGAGAGGTTATCGACTTTGACGAACGGAGCGAGATAGGTATCAAAAGAAGAGAATGCCTGCGCGCCCGCCCACTCGTTCTGCATGATGCCGAGGAAGTTGACCATCTGGTTGCAGAGGGTCATCAAGTGGTTGGCGGGGGAGGAGGTGATCTTCCCGGGGACGCCGCCTAGGCCTTGCTGGATGAGCTGCTTCAGCGACCAACCGGCGCAATAGCCGGTGAGCATGGAGAGGTCATGGATATGGATGTCCGCGTTGCGGTGGGCGTCGCCGATCTCCTTGTCATAGATCTCGGAGAGCCAGTAGTTCGCGGTGACGGCGCCGGAGTTGGAGAGGATGAGGCCGCCGACGGAATAGGTGACGGTGGAATTCTCTTTGACGCGCCAGTCGGAGATGCGGAGGTAGTTATCAACCACGTTCTTGAAGTCGAGATTGGTGTTCTTGACTTGGCGGAGCGCCGCATGCTTGGAACGATATTCCATGTAGGACTTGGCCACATCGACGTAGTTGGCCTGGATCAAGGCGATTTCGACCGCGTCCTGGATGTCTTCGACCGCGACTTTCTCATCCTTGATCTTGTTGTTGAAGATCGAGGTCACGCGGAGGGCGAGGAGCTCGACGATATCGGGGGTGCAATCCTTGTGTTCGGCGAGGAAAGCACGCTCGATGGCGCTTTCGATTTTCTTGAGGTCGAACGGCACGACGGTGTTGTCTCTTTTGATGACTTGAAGCATGGCTTGTCTCCTTGATGATGGTTTTCCAAGAGGGGCTAAGAAAGGTCAGGACCCCTTTCCCTCTTATGTCAGGCAATAGCCCCCTTCGGGGCTGTGCTCGATAATTATGGTGAATAGAGAAGCAAAATCAAGGGTAATGCGCAGCCATGAAAAATGGGGTCGAAAAGTGCCCCTTGAAAAATCTTTTCCACATTTTTTCCACACGACATCGGAACATTTTGAAAACTCGTTTTGAAAAGGGGCGCGAAAAAGGCGAAAAAACAGCCTATTTTTTATATAAAAAATGTTGTCAGTGTCCAAACATTTCATAAAAAAACCAGGAACCATCGAAAGTTTTCGTTTTTGCTCTTTTTGACAGAGCCCTATACCAACAAACTACTAACTTGACGATCCGCGGAAAAAAGAGACCTCCTGGGAAACCCTAGGCTTTTCCACATTTTCGAACCGCCGATTTCTTAAATTGACGGAAAAACGGAACGCCGTTTTGCCCCTTTTTATCGACGGGTCGGCTTAAGGTGAAGAAAAAACCGTTTTCGGAAAAATTTTCTTAACGAAACTTAAACCCCCGTTTGCTTTATGCAAAATGGGTTTTATTATATTTGCCGTATCCTAAAGGAGTGTCTTATGACAAAAGAAGAAAAGAAAGCCGCGAAGGCCCAAAGAAGGGCCGAGCGCAAAGAAAAAGGAAAAGGTCTCTGGGCCGAATTCAAGGAGTTCATCAACAAGGGCAACGCCTTCATGCTTGCCGTTGGCGTCGTCATCGGCGGTGCGTTCTCCGCGATCGTCAATTCCGTCGTCAACATCTTGCTAAGCGTGGCGACCTGGGGCGTCCCCGGTGGTCTTAAAGGCTTAGTCACCGTCTTGCCCGCCGCGCCTGGCAACCTCGCGCAGCAAGGCCCTGTTGGCCAATCCTTCTCCAGCAGCCAGCTCGTTCAGAAGACCATTGATTTCGCCGCCACCCAGGAAGTCACTATCACCAAAGACAGCGACACCTTCGTGCAGTGGCAGACCGCCTTGCTTGGCAAATACACCCTCCATGGCACGACCTACACCTTCAATGGTGCCGCGACGATCGACTGGGGTGCCGTCTTGACCGCGATCATCTCCTTCCTCATCATCGCCGTCGTGCTCTTCATCATCGTTAAGCTGGTAAATGCCGCTTCCGCGAAGAAGGCCCAGATGGAAGAAGAAGCCCTCGAGCGCTACTACCTCAAGCATCCGGAAGAAAGGCCCGCCCCCGAGGATCCCGCGAAGCCGAAGCCCACGACCGAAGAACTCTTGGCCTCCATCCTTGTCGAGCTTAAGAAAGCCAATGGCGAAGAAGCTCCCGAGCCCGAAGAGATCGTCGCTCCGGAAACCGAAGCCGCCGAGGAATAAAACCTTAAACCAACAGAAGACCGCCCTTGTGGCGGTTTTCTTTCTGTTTCGTTGCCCTTAAACTTATGGGCATGCGAAATGTGATGCTAGAAAAGATAGAGAATTTCCGCGATTTGGGCGGATATGCCTGCGATTACGGCGAGACCTCCTTCGGGGTCATTTACCGTTCGGCGACCATCGCTTATGCCAGCGATGCCGACAAAGCGAAAATCCGTTCCTTGGGCATCAAGACGATCATCGATCTCCGCGAAGAGAAAACCAAAGAGGCTTTGCCTTGCCCCTTCAAAGGCGAGGAGGGCATCACTTTGTTGGAGCTTCCCGTTAATGGGAACGGGCGCATCGCCACGCATTACGAAGACTACGTCGCCTCATATTTGGAAATGCTCGAAGATCCCGCGAGCGCGCGTCGCGTATTATTATCCATATTGCACGCGGAGAAGCCGACGCTCATCCATTGCAACGCCGGGAAGGATCGCACCGGGGTGTTCTCGATGATCCTGTTGCTTGCCGCCGGGGTGGCCTTCGATGAGGTCAACGCCGACTATATGGCGTCTTTCCCTTTGCTTTCGCGTATGACGAAAGACACGCGGGAGAACCATCCAGAGGTTCCCGAGCTTCTATTGACCCCGGATATCCGCTTCCTCCGCGACGTATACGACGAGTTCCTCCGCCGTTATGGTTCGATCGATCACTATTTTGAGATGATGGGATTAAGCGATGACGAGGCTTTCTCCTTGAAGAACCTCCTCGGGAAGCAGGAGAAGAGCTGCGGGGCGGTCGTCTTCCGCGACGGCAAAGTCCTCGTCGAGCATATGGCCCAGGGGCATTACTCCATCCCCAAGGGACATGTAGAAGATATAGACGCGGACGAGTACGCGACCGCGCGCAGGGAAATAAAAGAAGAGACCGGCCTTGAAGTGAAACGCTTCCTGCCCGGCTTTAGGAAAAGCATCACCTATTCCCCCAAGCCCGGGGTGTCCAAATGCGTGACTTTCTTCATCGCGATCGCCAAGCCCGGGGAGCTCCATCTGCAGAAAGAAGAGGTGCAAGACGCCTATTTCCTATCGCCCGCGGACGCGTATATAACGCTAAGCCACGACTCCGATCGGCGCTTGGTCGGGGAAGCTTCTTATTTCGAAGATAAAAACAATTAAAAAAGCGAAAAATTTTTAGAAAAAATCGGCAACATTTTTCGTTTTCCCATCCTAAAAACCCAAAAAAAGTACGATAAATACTAGACTTTTTAGCATATTAAAAATTTTTAGAAAAACTGCATTTTCCCTATTGACTACCCTAAACAAAGGCGTATAGTAACCTAACACGCCGGAAACGACGTGTTGACCATCTAGGGAACTCCCAGCAATGAGGGTCTCCTGCTAAGGTGGGGGAGTTGGAACTTCGCTCCCAAGAAGATCGCGAACGGGTCGTGCCGAGCGAGCCGAACCGCAAGGAGGTCAAATCCTTCTTGTCAGGAGTTAGGGCAACCGTGTAATCGGTCGAAGCCCGCCAAGCTCCGGGGCCTGGGAATTCGGCCCCAAGAAGATGGAGGAACGTGTTTCCCCATCACCTGCGAACCCCCGCTGGCGACAGCGGCGCCCGATACCGTACCCCCAGCAATGGAGGATCCGGGCACAATCGGGGCGGTCTGGACTTCGACCGCGAGAAAGGTAAGGCGAAAGCCGAGCCAAGACGAAGCCCCCTCGGACGGTCTCCGTCCGTGCGTACCGGCTAGGGCAGGGCAAGCAATTGCTCCGTTCCCGCTAGAGGCCGGGGCCCCTGGAACTTCGGGGCCAACAAACCCAAGCGGACCTCCGCTTGGATCGAACCCACCAAGGCGTAGAAAACCTTGGGAACCGGATAGGGCCTGCTCCGCAAGGGGCAACGCCCGTTAAGCCGGGCGGCCTGGCACAGATCGGCCGCAAGAAGGAAGGGCGCAAGTCCTTCCACTCTCGGAGCCATGGCAGAAATGCCGTGCAGCCAGCTAAGGCAATCCGGACAGTCTCCGGATGGATGCCTCCTCAAGCTGGGCGGTCCGCTCCCGACCGCAAGAAGGTTGAGGAACGAAAGTTCCCAATCGTTACGGAGCGCACCCTTCGCAAGATGGGTGGACCGGACAGGGTACGATCTCTCGAAGACCGCAACCCGTTAAGAAGCCGGGCGGAAATGGTACTTCCTCCGCAAGAAGGCCGCTGGAAATCAGACGGCGGCCCAAGATGAACCGCTTCGGTCGTTCCCGCAAGGGTGCGGCTGAGGATTCGGGCTAAGGTGTGCGCCGCAAGGCAAAACCCCTGCAAAGCCCGGGAGGCCTAGGGCCCTCCAAGAAACCCGCGGGATCTAGCCCGCATTACCCTAACCTCGACTCGCTCGAGGCTATCCGATGATAGGGCAAGGCTGAGGACAAAGGCCCTCGCCCGCAAGCGGACGTCCTGGTACTTCGGACGAAAAAGAATCAAGCGAAAGCTCCGGATTCTACGAACCAGCGCAAAGCCAGCGTATCGATTGGCCTGGGAGGATGATCGTGAGGTCATCCTTTTTTCTTTTTCCATCCGCCTTATCATTAAGGCATGCATATCTATAAAAGAACCGTCCAGTACCACGAAACGGACAAAATGGGCATCACCCATCATTCCAATTACGTCAAATACATGGAGGAGGCCCGCGTCTCCTATCTCGACGCGATCGGCCTTCCTTTCACCGCGATCGAGGAAAAGGGCATCGTCTCCCCCGTCGCGGAGATCAAGGTCCGTTATAAATCCCCCTCGACCTTCGCGGATGTCTTGGAGATCAAAGTGATGACCGAATCCTATAACGGGATGACCTTCCACTTCGTCTATGAGATGAAAAAAGGGGACACCGTGGTGGCTTTGGCCTCTTCCGCGCATGCGTTTTTGAACAAAGACGGCAGGATCTGCTCCTTAAAGAGCGTCGCCCCGGAATATGACGCGATCCTGCGCGCGGAAGCGGAAAAGGACAAGGAATTCCTGCCCCGATGACCCCCTAGGGATTTTTCCCTAGAATAACAAACACGATGGTATAAAATTAATTAACTAACAAAGGAGTTAACTTATGGCGAGAAAGGTCTATCACGTCAGCAAGAGGGAAAAGGACGGCAAGTGGCAGCTCTTCATCCAAGGCAGCGACAAAGTCATCAAACTCTTCGACACCAAGAAAGAAGCTGAGGAATACTGCAAAGTCCTAGGCGCGAACCAGGGCGAAGCCACGATCCTCTACCACAATTCCAAAGGCGACAAGAAGGGCTCCATCGGCTCTTCCGATAAGCACAGCAAAACCAAATAAGGCCAACCCATCAATAAGAAAGGACCGCTAAATAGGCGTTCCTTTTCTAACCCCTATGGAAGAAAAGAAAACCTTCAACCGCGATACGAGCCTCCTTTTGGAGATCGTGCGTTTCGCGATCATCGGCCTCTACGCGACCCTGATCGACTATATCGCCGAGGTATGGATGACCTCGTTGATCGGTTCCGCCGCGGATAACGTCGGCCACCTCGCCGCTTTCTTCATCCAATTCGCCGTCTCGCTAGGCGGCATGCTCATCGGCACCCCGGTCACCTGGTCCTTATCGACCGTCTGGGCGTTCCGCAATGTCAATGAAGAAGACGAGAAGAAAGCCCGCACCCTCAAAGGGAATCTCAAGTTCCTGATGTGGGGCTTCTTCGGCCTTGTCGGCGGGGCGATCATCCAGTTCATCGGCTACATGACCTGTCTCGAGTGGACCGGATGGGGCATCAACATCATCAAAGACATCAACATGGGGAACCTCTTCTCCTCTGGGATCAAGGCGTTCTGGTGCTACACGGTGGTCTTTGTCTTGAAGACGGGATTCACGACGATTTGGAACTACGTCACGCGCAAGTTATTCATCTACCGCGCGCCGAAAAAAGAAGAAAAGAGCCCCGAAAACGCATAGTTAACGAAAACCGCGGATCGAATTCCGCGGTTTTTTAATCGACGTAGACCTCTTCGTAATGGTCGAAGTGGGCCAGGCAGTTTTTGCCCGGGTCATCATAATGCTCGCACATGTTTTTGATGATGTGCTCGGGCACCCATTTATCCGGATCCCTCATGCGGTTTCGCTGCAAGCAGACGGAGTAGTCGTGGAGCTTCAATAAGACGAGGTGATATTCATCGAATTGGGGCATGTGCCTGCGCATGAAGAGGCGCAGCTCGTCATAAAGCATCGTCGTGTCGAAGAGGATGGTGATGTCCTCGTATTTGTCGGTGAGTTCCTTCACGCGGCGGAACATCTCCCGGTAGACGATCATCATGTTGAATTCCGGCGGGAATTTCTTATAGCTTCCGTACATATCCTTGCGGACCTCATCCGCGGCGAGGATAACGCACCGTTCTTTGGGGTGCTCGGAAAAGAACTTATTCGAGAACGTCGACTTGCCGATGGCCGCGGGGCCGCAGACGAGGATCAATCTCTTCATACCGATAGGTATATTAACGGAAACCGAGGGAAAAGAAAGCGATTATCCTTCGAAAAAGGGCGTTCCCCTTGCTAAATCCGCCGCCTTTCTTAAAATGAGTGGCATGAGACGCGACCACCCCTATAGTCAATCCAAGGAAGATTTCCTCGAAGCGCTTCTGATGCTTGAGGAGTCGAATGAACCTTTGGAAACCACCCGCGTGGCGAAGATCCTCGGCATCTCTAAGCCCGCCGTCCACCAAATGGGTCATGAACTTATCGATTTGGAGCTCATCACCCGTAAGGATTATGGGGATATGAAATTGACCGAGAAAGGTCGCGAAGTAGCGAAAAAGACCTTAGAAAGACATCATGTTTTGGAAGAATTCCTCCGCCGCCTCGGCGTAAGCGAGGAAACGGCGAAGGAAGATTGCTGTGAAATCGAGCATGCGATTTCCGAAGAAACCTTCCAAAGAATCAAAGAGTTCAATCAACAAAAATGAAGCCGGCGGGCTTCATTTTTCGTTTAGGTTGATGATAGGTTGGATCATTCGTTCGAACACCGGTTTGACCAAGGCGTTATTCGGACGTTCGGGGAAGATGCTTTCCGCGGAGCCGAAGGCGTCGGCGATGAGCATGAGCCCGTCTTGATATTGAATCCATTTTTTGCGTTTTTGATATAAAGCGGCGGCGAAAGAAGGCAAAGAATCCTCATAATCCCGCAATGCGGATTCCGCTTTTTCACGGAGCAACATCAATTTCTGCCCCTCTTCCACATCCAGGATTTGGGCGAATTCATCGATGAAGGAAATATTGGTGTCTTTGGATAGAGCCCCCATCAATTCCACGCGGGAGGGATTGATCTTATCGTTTTCCATCGCGCTTAGGAAAAGCAGGGAAGTCAAAGCGCGGAACGTGCCCTCGATGGGTATCGAGAAAGAAGAAAGGACTCCTTTGACGTCTCTTAATGCGAATTTGGCCTCGGCCAATTGGTCTTCTAACATACCGGTGGAATTATAGCCGATTCCCATAAGGTAGAAACGATAGAAAATAATACATTCTGTTTTCTAAAAATGGCGAACAAACAAAGCCAAAACCGTCCAAAATAGAGGTTTTTCGAAATATTTTGAGAAAATACCAACGAAAACCATTCCGAAAAAAGCCAGAAAAATAGGCGTTTTTGATTTGGTTTAGACAAAACTATTGACTTATTTTCCTAAAAACGAATAATTTTGGACGTTTGTTGCCCAAAAAGGAGCAATTATGAAGAAAATGACCAAAGCGGCGATATTGAAATCCGCCAAAGACGAGAAAGTCGGTTACGTCAGGCTGCAGTTCACCGACATCTTGGGGACCATCAAGGCCGTCGAGATTTCCGTTAGCCAACTAGAGAGCGCCCTCGATAATCGCATCATGTTCGACGGGTCCTCCATCGAAGGCTTTGTCCGCATCAAAGAAGCGGATATGTATCTCCGTCCGGACCTCGACACTTGGATGATCCTTAGTTTTGAGGATCAGACCTATGGGAAAGTCGCTCGCCTGATCTGTGACGTCTATACCTCCTATGGCAAACCCTTCCAAGGCGACCCCCGTTATATTTTGAAAAAACAGATCAAAGCACTGAACGATTTGGGCATCGCCGCGTTGGACGTCGGCTTCGAACCGGAATTCTTCCTCTTCAAATTGGATGAGAATGGCCAACCGACCGTCAATCCCGTCGACAAAGGCTCCTATTTTGATCTTTCCCCCATGGATGGCGCGGAATATGTCCGTCGCGATATCGCCATGGAATTAGAGAAACTCAACTTCACCATCCAGACCGTCCATCACGAAGTCGCCCCGGGCCAAGAGGAGATCAATTTCCGTTTCGCCCACGTTTTGGAAGCCTGCGATAACGTTCAAACTTTCAAGCAGGTAGTTAAATTCATTGCCAGAAAGCATGGGTATTTGGCCACCTTCATGCCCAAACCCATCGCCGGGATCAACGGATCCGGCATGCATTGCAACTGCTCCCTCGCCGATGCGGATGGGACCAACCTTTTCTATGACGCGAACGATCCCATGAAGCTTTCTTTGCTCTGCAGGAAGTGGATCTCCGGCATCATCAAACACGCTAGGAACCTCTCCGCGATCACCAACCCGACCGTCAATTCCTATAAGCGTTTGATCCCGGGTTATGAGGCTCCTTGCTATGTCTGCTGGAGCGACGCGAACCGTTCCTCGATGATCCGCATTCCCGCGACGCGTGGCATGGGCACCCGTACGGAACTCCGTCACGTCGATGGCACCTGCAACCCCTACCTTGCCCTTGCGGGTATCATGGCCGCGGGCATGGACGGCATCAAAAACTTCAAAGAGAAAGACCTGGTGCCCCCGGTTTATGACAACATCTTCGCCCTCTCGCGTGAGCAACGCGAATCGATGGGCATCCAGAACCTTCCTGAGAACCTAAAAGACGCTTTAAAAGAAATGCGCAACGATCCTTTGATTTATCAAACCTTGGGCGAGCATACCTATAACAAGTATCTCGAAGCCAAAGAAATCGAATGGGATCGCTTCCGCACCCTCATCACCCCTTGGGAAATCGAAAAATACATCAACGACTGAGGCGGATGCATTAATCTTTATATATGCGTATCGCCATCATCGGCGCCGGAGCCGCCGGCATCTATTTAGCCCTCGCTTTGAAAAAGAAACGCCCCGATTACCAGGTGACGCTTTTCGAACGCGAGAAGAAGTTAGGCAAAAAACTCTCCGCCACCGGCAATGGAAGGTGTAACCTTTTACATCGTGACCCTGAGGCAGAAGCCTACGATCATCCGGAGTTCATCGCCCCTTATTTGAAGGCTTATTCAACAAGAAAACTAGTGGATTTCCTAGGCGGATTCGGCATCGGGGTATCTGAATTAGAAGACACGGGTTTGCTGTATCCCGATAGTTTTTCCGCGCCGAATCATGTCGCGTATCTAGCGAAGCTCCTCAAAGAACTTGGGGTTGAGATTCGTTTGGAAACCGCGGTGAAGGATTATGACGCGGACAAGAAAATCCTAATGACCTCGCAGGGAGATTTCCCGTTCGACCGTTTGGTTTTCGCCTGTGGGGGCAAGTCCGGGAAGAATCTTGGCACCGACGGATCGCTATTTCCCATCTTGGCCCGTCATGGATATCGCATCACCGATACTTTCCCAAGCCTTTGCCCCATCAAGACCCAAGAGAAGACCGCTTCCTTATCCGGGATCCGACATACGGGGGAAGTTCGGCTTGAAGACGGCTATACCTCCAAAGGGGAAATCCTCTTTAAGAACGATGGTCTCTCCGGCATTGCCGTGTTCGATGCCCAACAACATCTTGAATCGAAAAGGATGCCCAAAGGGAGCAAAGTGACGTTGGACCTCTTCCCTGATAAATCGTTAGAAACCCTCCAAAAAGAGTGGAAAACATATGCATGTGCCTCCTCTTTTTATCAAGAAGCCCTCTTTCCTAAGCCTTTAGCGGACTATCTTTGCCAAAGGAACAAAGGCAATGAAGCTGCGTCTTTGGCGAGGCTAGCCAAGTCCTTGGAATTCCATTTCGATGGCTCCTATCGTTTCGAGGATAGCCAAGTCACCTTAGGGGGCGTGGCTTTAAGCGAAATCGACGCTGATTTGCTTTCGAAAAAGGAATCCTGCGTATCTTTCATCGGCGAAATTCTCGATATCGCGGGCCGATGTGGGGGATATAACCTGACCTGGGCTTTGATCTCCGCCTTGGTTGTCGCGGAAAAACTTTAGTTCTCTTTTCTATTTGGTTATTCGTTGACTATCTATTAAAGATAGTTTTTAATAGACGGGCACTTTCGAGCGGCCGCTTTCGGCCGTCATGAAGTGGCTCGAAAAGAGGATTGCTATGAAGTATTCGCCGTCAGTTCGTCTCATCAACACGATTGTGTTTGCTGTTTTGTTCGCCGGATTCGCGTTCCTTGGTATCTGGTTTGGGTTCGTCTATGGCACCCACATCGTCTCCAAGCTTCCGATCGCCGATGGCATCGATTTGCCCGACATCTCCGTCGGTTTGATCGTTTTGTTGGCGGGCCTCGGCTTTGCCGGCGCGATCATTTCCGGCCTTGGTTTGTTCTTCTCCCTCCGTTCGCTCGTCGCCGGTGGGCGCGATGAACCCGTCCGCAAGGCGTTTGGGTGCTACATCGCCCTTGGGGCCTTGGCCGCTATCTTCTTCTTCCTCAACGCCATGTGGCTCTATCGTTTGACCTCGACCAACCTTTCTTCCAAAGTTGATTTGGCCTTTGTCATCGTTGTTTACATCATCCTTCTCATCCTCTCTGTCATTGGCGTCAGCGTCCCCCTCATGCACATGTATGGGGAAGGCGAACACACCAATGAGATCATGCAGATTCTCTCCCTCGCGCTCGTCGCCGTCTTGCTCGGCGCCGGCATCGCCATGGGTTCCATCTATCTCGGCGCTCTTCAGGCGAAAGGCTCCAACGTTAAAGAGATCCGTCTGAAATCCGGCCTCCTCGCCCTCGGTGCTTTGGTCAGCGGCCTTGTCGCCTTGGTCGCCCGCATCGGCTATGGCAGCGCGGAGAAGAAGAACCTCATTTCCAAACGCAATGCCTTCCTCTTCATCGGCGCCATCGCGCTCTCCGGCCTTCTCATCGCCGGGGCCGGCGTCTTCTCCAACCTCGAAGTCGCTAACGACGCCCATAACGTCTACTTCATGACCGCCCGCCTTAACACCAACAAAGTCACGACCGGTTATGAATACGAATTCGCTGTCATGAGCTACGTCACCGGTGGCATCATCTTCTTGCTTTCCGCGGCGCTTACCTACTTCACGATCTTCCCGCCGAAAGTAAAGGCCGAAATCTAAAAAAGCGTGCAAAAACCCATCGGATGATTTGAAACCGATGGGTTTTTATTTTTCGTTTTTAAGCGTTTCGGCGATGAAGGATTTGCCGATGACGATGTATTCGTCGAATGCGTCGATGATCTCGTCGGAAGGGATTTCGAACTGGTCTCTCATCCTTTCCATCGCATAGTCCGGGACGATCTTTTCCTTGGGCCGCATTTGATTCTGTTTCACCGCGATTTCATAAGGGATGCGGAAGCAGACGAGGATGTGTTTATCAAATTTTGGAGTGTTCTCTAAATAGAAGCGGCGGAACTTATTGAGAATGTTCGTGGAATCCGCGATGACGTAGCAGTCTTCTTCTTTCTCTGCGTATTCATTGCATTCCCTAAGGAAGATATCCCAAACTTCATTCTCGTGTTTGAAGTTCTGCGGGGAGCCGAAATATTTCTCGCGGATCGCATCGCTGGAGACGATGTGGGTGTTGGGATGCTCCTTGGCGAACTGCTTCGCCCAGGTGCTTTTTCCTGAGCCAGGGAGGGCGGAGAGCAAGATGAAGGTTCGCATAACGCAATTATCCTACCCTTCCTTAGGCGCGCAGGCTATAAAAAAGGGAAAAAGAATCGAAGGATCCCTTTTGGCTCGGGAATGAGGGCTATCCTTACTTTTTTCTTAGGTTGTCATCCTTGTTTGTTGACAAAAAGCGAAGGGGAAAGCGCCAAGGCTTTATTAAATAAGGGGTTTTTGGTAAACTATTTTGGACATGGAAGAATTCATCCAAATTAAAAATAAAAAGTTTGTCCTTCAGTCCGTTCGCGCGGAGCATCCCGACCACACGACCTATATCGCCACCTGGAGCGGGAGGATCTATTGCCTTCGCACCTATAAAACCGATTACGACAAAGCCCTCGCCGACTACAAGGAACTCAAGCACGCCGGCATCAACATGGCGAAGATCTGCTTCCACGACGACGAGCAGCACGTCATCGTCTTCGATTATTTCCCGGAAGAAGATTGCCTCACTGTCCTTTCCAAAGGACCTCTGACCGAACCTTATTTCGACGCGCTATTCTCTTTGTATCGTTTCGCGCGTTTCTCCAAAGTCGCCTTGGACTGGGAACCCCAGAACTTCATGCTCCGCGGGTCTCAGATGTTCTATCTCCCGACCAAATGGGAACGCCTCACGGATGAGAACAAATTCGAAAACAAGGGACTACGTACATGGTTTTTGGGCAAAGAAGGCCGCGCTTTGCTCGCTAGAAAAGGCTTCGACATCTCCAATCTCCCCAACTTAGAAGATGCCGCGGTCAATAAGGCTATGGCCTTGATGGCGGTCAAATACTGGTAATAAAAAACAACATAGATCAAGCGCGGGTGACCCCCGCGCTTTTTCTTCTTTGACAGGAGGGGTGGAACGCGTATACTTTCCCGAGCTGTTACCTCGGGACCCAGCTTTAAAAAATCAGGAGGCATGTTCCATGTCTGACAAATCCAAACGCGTGATCCTCATGATCACCGAAAACGCGATGGTGGCCGCGTTATATTACGTCCTCACCGTCTTCAATCCTCTTTCCTACCCCATGATCCAATTCAGGATCAGTGAAGTATTGGTCTTGCTGGCCTTCTGGAGGCCGGATTTTTTGACGGGTCTGACAATCGGCTGCCTATTGGCCAACCTTTTCAATCCGATGGCCTCGATGATGCTGCCCGATGTGCTCATGGGAACCGGGGCGACGATCATCGCCGTGTTGCTTGTTTCCTTTGCCTCCCCGCGCCTATGGGTGGCTTGCATCTGGCCGCCTCTAATCAATGGGGTCGTCGTCGGCCTAGAGCTCTATTTCTTCGTCACCAAAGAAATCCCGTTGTGGGTCCAAATGGGCTGGGTATGCCTCGGCGAATTGGCCGTCATGGTGGTCGGATATTGGATCTTCTGGGGCCTATGCCGTTCGAAGGCCGTCATGGAATACATGCAGCCGATGCGCCACGCGGAAGTCCGCTGGTAATGGCAGGGCTTACCCGTTTAGGTTAGAATAGCCCCGCATGAGCAAGTCTTTCTATTGGGAATGTCTTCATACTGACGCTCGCACCGGCGCGCGCTATGGCATTTTGCATACGCCCCATGGGGATGTCGAAACCCCGATGTTCATGCCGGTCGGCACCAACGCCACCGTCAAGGCGATGACGATGGAACAGGTTAAGGCCTGCAAGCCCGGCGTTATCCTGGCGAATACCTATCATCTTCACTTCCGCCCCGGCGAGGAAATCGTCAAAAAGGCGGGGGGCCTACATCAGTTTATGGATTATTCAGGCCCGATTTTGACCGATTCGGGCGGCTTCCAAGTCTTCTCCCTTGCCTCCTTCCGGAAGATCACCGAAGAAGGGGTCCGTTTCAAAAACGAAAAGGATGGATCCATCAATTTCTTCTCTCCTGAAGAAGCGATCCATATCCAAGAAGCTTTAGGCGCGGATATCATCATGAGCTTTGACGAATGCATCCCCTATCCCGCGGATAAGGAATACGTCAAGAAATCGACCGACCGCACCCTCCGCTGGGCGAAACGCGGCCTTGAAGCCCATACCCGCGAAGACCAGGCTTTATTCGGCATCGTCCAAGGTGGCGCCTTCCGTGACTTACGCGAATATGCCGCGAAATCCCTCGCGGAAATGGATTTCCCTGGTTATTCCATCGGGGGAACCTCGATCGGAGAGCCTAAGGACGTCTGTTACCAGATGATCGAAGATGGTATCCGTTTCCTGCCCTTTGATAAACCCCGTTATCTCATGGGGGTCGGCTCGATCGATTACATCCTTGAGGGCATCGAACGCGGTATCGATATGATGGACTGCGTCTTGCCCACCCGTTTGGCGAGGCACGGGGCCTTGATGACGATCCATGGGCGCATCAACATCCAACGCGCCCAGTTCGCGGAAGACTTCACCCCGTTAGACGAGGAATGCGATTGCTACACCTGCACCCATTTTACCAAAGCCTACCTCCATCACCTTTATCACGCGCACGAAGAGCTTTCCAAGACGTTGAATTCCATCCATAACGTCCGTTTCCTCATCCGCATCGTCGAAGGGGCGAGGGAAGCGATCAAAAACGACAAGTTCGAAGAATATAAGCAGATGGTCTACGCCAAATACGATGACCCACGAGGGTTCTAGTCATGAACATCGATTTATTTGATTTCTATCTCCCTGAGGAACAAATCGCCCAAACGCCTTTGAAGAAGAGGGATGAGGCGAGGCTGATGGTCATCGACCGCGAGAAGCGGTCTTTTGAGCATAAGATTTTCCATGACATTCTCGATTACCTAAAACCCGGCGACGTGATGGTGCGCAATAACACCAAAGTCATCCCCGCCCGCTTAATCGGGGTCAAAGAAGAGACAAAAGGCAAAGTCGAAGTCCTTTTGCTTCATGAATGCCCCGAAGAAGGGGAGGATGTTTGGGAATGCTTGGTCGGCAACGCCAAATCGGTCAAAGTCGGTTCTGTTTGCTCTTTCGGCGAGGGAAAACTCCGTTGCCGTTGCGAGAAGGTGCTCCCGGAAGGCATCCGCCATATGAAATTCCTCTATGAGGGCATCTTCTTGGAAATCTTAGATCAACTAGGCACGATGCCCCTGCCTCCGTATATCAAAAAGCAATGCGAGGACAAATCGGATTACCAAACCGTCTACGCGAAGGTGCCAGGAAGCGCCGCCGCCCCGACCGCGGGCTTTCATTTCACCGAAGAATTATTTGAGCAAATCAAGGCCAAAGGCGTTGAGATCATTGACATTACATTGAACATCGGATTAGGCACCTTCCGCCCGGTGAAAGTCCAGGATACGAAAGACCATGTCATGCACGCGGAAACCTATCAGATGGATGAGTATGCCGCCACGCGGTTAAACCTCGCCAAACAAGAAGGAAGGCGCATCATCGCCATTGGGACCACCTCGGTCCGCACCCTAGAATCCGTTTATGCGAAATACGGTCGGTTCGTCGCCTGCTCCGAAGCCACCTCGATCTTCATTTCCCCGGGGTATGTTTTCAAGGCGATCGATGCCTTAGTCACCAACTTCCATTTGCCGAAAAGCACCCTCGTGATGCTGGTTTCCGCATTCATGGGCCGCAATTTCACCTTATCTTGTTATAAAGAAGCGGTGGAACAGGGATACCGTTTCTTCAGCTTCGGCGACGCGATGTTCATCCGCGGCGCCTATGATTACTCGAATCCCTTGGAGGATTGACCGCCATGGGGGAAGAGAAAATCAATTACTACAAAGTCTCTTTGGAAGAGATCAAGAAGTTGGATTTAAGCCATGGCAAACCTAAGCTTTTGCTCCATGCCTGCTGCGGCCCTTGCTCTTGTTTTCCGTTGACGTTTCTTTGCCCCTATTTTGACGTGACGATTTACTACGGGAATTCCAACATCTATCCCGCAGAGGAATTCTATCGGAGGAGGGGCGAGCTTGAGGCGTTGCTCGGTTATGTGAAAAGGGATTATGGCTTCGACGTGAAGCTCATCATGCCCGAGTACGATCACGAGAAATATATGGAAGACCTGCGCCCCTATGCGGACGAACCCGAACGGGGGAAGCGGTGCTTGCTTTGCTATGAGAAGCGGATGGAGGAGGCCTACCAATACGCGGAAGCGCGTGGATTTGATTATTTCACGACCGTCATGACCATCTCGCGGCAGAAAGATAGCCTCGTCCTCAATAAAATCGGCGAGAAGCTGGAGAAGAAGCATCCGACGGTCCCTTATTTCCATAGCGATTTCAAGAAAAATAACGGCATTTTGAAGGGCGCGGAGATCAGAAAACACTACGGCCTATATAACCAAACCTACTGCGGTTGCGAGTATTCGTTGGCCAGTCGCCTAGCTTTCGACGCGAAGAAAAAAGCGGAGCAAGAAGCCCAGCGAAACGACGATTCCAAATAAAGTCAAAACAGACCTCTGAGAAATGAATTTTTGTGCACCGTGCACAAAAATTTTTTATTTTGGGATTTCTTCGATGATACCGAGGGTTTTTCGGTCCAAAAAACAGCAAAAGTGCCCATCATTCCTACTACTTTCAAGTTTTTGAAAAAAAGTCCTTGCAAGTGCGTTCCTATACGCGTATTGTCTTACTCGCTGGCGCTTGTGTTGAAGCGCGAGGTTGCCGATACACCGACAGGCGTTGTCATGAAAGGGTGATCGGGGAATTCGCGATGAGCAAACGCTGGAAGCCTGAGAACATTCAAGGAGGAACATTCATGGCGAAAGAAAAAGCGATCCGAGTTCGCTTAATGGCTTACGACCACGCGATCCTCGACCAGTCCGTCGAGAAGATCCTGGCTGTTGCCTCGAAAACCGGAGCTTCGGTGAAGGGCCCCATCCCTCTGCCGACCGAAAAGCAAGTGGTCACGATTCTCCGCGCTACCTTCAAGTACAAGGATAGCCGCGAACAATTCGAGATCCGCACCCACAAAAGGTTGATTTACATCACGAAACCGACCAAAGAGACCGTCGATTCGTTGAGGAGGCTCGATCTCCCCTCCGGCGTCGACATCAACATTGAACTATAAGGAGGACCAACATCATGAAATCCATCATTGGACGCAAAGTGGGCATGACCGAGGTCTTCGCCGCCGACGGGACCATGTATCCGGTCACCGTCATCGAAGTCTTGCCCAACGTGGTCGTCGACAAGAGGACCGTTGAGAAGAATGGCTATGAAGCCCTCGTCGTCGGTTATGAAGACAAAGCCGAACGCCGTGCCAACTCCGCCGAGAAAGGCCTCTACAAGAAGGCCGGCGTCTCCCCGAAAGAAGGGCTCTATGAGCTCAAGGGCGACGAAATCTATGGCAAAAACGTTGGCGAGACCCTGGACTGCAGCCTCTTCGCTACTGGCGAAGTCGTCGATCTCCTCGGCTACCACAAAGGCCATGGTTACACCGGCGTCATCAAACGCTACCACAACCACATCGGCCCGAAAGGCCACGGTTCTGGCTACCACCGCGGCATCGGTTCTGTCGCCAACAACGGCCGCGACAACAACCGCATCATCCCCGGCAAGCACATGTCCGGCCACTGGAGGCCGTCCCATGTGACCGTCCAGAACGTCACCATCGTCGAGAGCAACCCTGAGAAGGGCTACATCCTCGTCAAGGGCGGCGTCCCCGGCGCGAAGAAGAGCATCGTCATGCTCCGCTCCCCGGTTCGCCACCAATTCAAGAAACCGGTCGTCAAGGAAGTCCTTGACCTCACCAAGAAAGGAGAATAACCATGGCTGCCGCTAAGAAAATCAGCTTAAGCGTCTTCAACCTCAAGGGCGAAGAAGCCGGCAAGGTGGAAGTCAGCGCCGACGTCTTCGGCGTCAAGGACGTGAACCCGCAAGTCATCCATGACGCGGTCACCGTCTACCAGGCCAATCTCCGCCAAGCCACCGCGAAAACCAAGAAGCGCCATGAGATCCATGGCACCAACCGCAAGCCCTATCGCCAGAAGGGCACCGGCCGCGCCCGCGCCGGCGACGTCAAATCGCCCGTCTGGGTCGGCGGCGGAAACGTCTTCGGACCGGATGGCACCCAAAACTACAAGCTCTCTCAGAATAAGAAAGCCCACGCGCTCGCGCTCAAAGGCGTTCTCTCTGAGAAGGTCGCTGAAAAAGGACTCCTCGTCATCGATTCCTTCGATCTCAAGGAAGTCTCGACCAAAGGGTTCGCCGCTTCCCTCAAGGCCTTGAAGGTCGAGGGCAAGAAGAACCTCGTGGTCATCGACGGAGAAGAAGAGAAGCTCGTCCTCTCCGCCCGCAACATCGCCAACGTCGGCCTCACCGAAGTCGACAACATCGCGGTGTATGACGTCCTCTACTTCGACAACATCATCGTTTCGAAGGACGGGGTCAAGAAAATCGAGGAGGCTCTGAAGTAATATGGCTGAAAAAGAAGAAAAGGTCGTCGCCGCGGAAAAACCCGCGAAAAAGGCCCCGGCCAAGAAGAAAGCCGTCAAAGCCGAGCCGGTGAAGGAAGAGAAGAAAGCCTTCCCGAAGCCGACCGCGCACGACTTCGAGGTCATCATCGAACCGCTCATCACCGAGAAAACGATGGCTCTCATGCAGAACGCCAACAAGGTCACCGTCAAGGTCCTCGGCTCTGCCAACAAGATCGAGATCAAAGCCGCCTTCGAACACATCTTCCAGGTCAAGGTCACCGACGTCAAAGTCGTGAACCAAATCGCCAAGAAGACCACTCGTGGCGGACGTTATGCCGGGACGATCTCCGGCTTCAAGAAAGCGGTCGTCAGCGTCGCCGAAGGCAGCGCCATCGACCTCTTCAAAGAGTAAGGAAACACCCTCCCGCGTACCCGTATTTATATAAATAAGGATATAAAGGTAAAGCATCCACTATAGGAGAAAGAAAATGGCTATCAGAACTTATCGTCCTTACACGAAGTCCCGTCGCGCTATGACGAACTCCACGTTCGAGGACATCACCAAAGCCGCTCCTGAAAAATCGTTGGTCGTCACGCTCAAGAAGACGGGCGGCCGCAACAATCAGGGCAAAATCACTTGCCGCCACATCGGTGGGGGCAACAAGCGGAAATACCGCATCATCGACTTCCGCCGCCGCAAGGATGACATCCCCGCGACCGTGAAGGCGATCGAATACGATCCCAACCGCAACGCCAACATCGCGCTTGTAGTCTACTCCGACGGCGTCAAGGCCTACATCCTGCATCCGCAGAACCTCAAGGTCGGCGACAAAGTCATCTCCGGCGTCGCCACCGACATCAAGATCGGCAACTGCCTCGAGCTCCAGAACATCCCCGAAGGTACGTTCATCCATAACGTCGAGCTCCAGCCCGGCAAAGGCGGACAGCTCTGCCGCGCCGCCGGCACCTCCGCTCAGATCCTCGGCTCCGAAGGCAAATACGTCATCGTCCGCCTCGCCTCTGGCGAAGTCCGCAAGCTTCTGAAGACCTGCCGCGCCACCATCGGCATCGTCGGCAACGAAGATTGGAAGCTCGTCAATCTCGGCAAAGCCGGGAAATCCCGCTGGAACGGCGTCCGCCCGACCGTCCGTGGCTCCGCCATGAACCCGGTCGACCACCCGCACGGCGGTGGTGAGGGTAAGTGCCCCGTCGGCCGCGATGCTCCCCGTTCCCCGTGGGGCAAGCGCGTCCAGGGCGTCAAGACCCGCCGTCAAAAGAAGAACTCGACCCGGCTCATCGTGCGCCGCGCGTCTAAGTAAGAAAGGAGAGATAGAACATGTCTCGTTCGCTTAAGAAAGGGCCGTTCGTGGATGAATACCTTCTCAAGAAGGTTGAAGCCATGGACAAAGCTGGCAAAAAAGAGATCATCAAAACCTGGTCCCGCCGCTCGACGATCTATCCCGCCTTCGTCGAACACACCTTCGCGGTCTACAACGGCCACGAGCACATCACCGTCTATGTCACCGAAGACATGGTCGGCCACAAGCTCGGCGAATTCGCGCCGACGCGCACCTTCCCCGGCCATCACGGCAACAACGCCGGTGACCAGGCCGCCAAGAAGTGAGGTAAGAAGTCATGGCTAACAGCAAATTTCTCATCAAGAAAACGGACACCGGCTTCAACTTCATGCTGATCGCCCCCAATTCCCAGCCCATCGGCACTTCCAAGGTCTTCAAGAGCTTGGACGAAGCCAAAGCGGCCGTGGAAGAGGTCAAGAAAGTCGCCGCCTCCGCCCCGACGGAAAACCAAACCAACAAGACCGTCAAAGAGGAGAAGGCTCCGAAATTCGTCATCTACTTCGACAAAGCGGAGAAATTCCGCTTCCGCCTCGAAGGGGAAGATGGCTCCGCCCTCCTCTCCTCCGAACCGTATAACTCCGCCGCCTCCGCCCGCAACGGCGTCACCTCGGTCGCCAAGAACGCCGAATCCGCCGATGTCGAGCTCCCCGAAGGGGAAGAAGCGGTGAAGGAAACGGTCAAAGAAGAGAAGAAGGCCGCCAAGAAGGAAGCCAAAGCGGAAAAGAAACCCGCCAAGGAATCCAAAAAGGCCAAGAAAGAGGTTAAGGAAGAACCCGCGAAACCCGCGGTCACCGAAGCCCACGCCTTCGCCCGTGATGTCCGCATCACCCCGCGCAAGGTGCGCCTCGTCGCCAACCTCGTCCGCGGCAAAGACGTCAAGGACGCCCTCGGCATCCTCGCCATCTGCAACCGCGTCGCCGCGAAGCCCATCGAGAAATTGATCCGCTCCGCTTCGGCCAACGCCGTTAACAACTTCGGCCTTGAGCAAGACAAGCTCTACATCTCCGAGATCCAAGTCGGCGATGGGCTGAAGATCAAACGTTACATCCCGCGCGCCAAAGGCTCCGCCTCCGGCATCATCAAGCGGAATGCCAACGTCCGCATCACTGTCAAAGAAAGGAACTAAGGAGGGCCAATCAATGGGACATAAAGTCAACGCCGTCGGCATGCGCATTGGCATCAACCGCGACTGGAATTCGAAATGGTACGCTCCGAAGAAAGAGTATGGTGACTTCCTCGTCGAGGACATCGCCATCCGCAAATTCCTTGAGAAGCAGTGCAAATCCGCGATGCTCTCCCGCATCGAGATCGGCCGCGTCAAAACCGACAAAGGCCACAACGTCAAAATCGACCTCTTCGTCGCCCGCCCGGGCGAAGTCCTCGGCCAAGAGGGCGCCAACATCAAGCGCCTCAACGAGGCTTTGAAGAAAATCGTCAAATCCGGTGAGGTCCGCCTCAACGTCGTCGAGATCAAGAATCCCGACCTCGACGCGAACCTCGTCGCCCAGTGGATCGCTGGCGAGCTCGAGAACCGCGCCGCCTTCCGCTCCACGATGAAAAAGGCCATCCAGAGGATGCGCCGCGCTGGCGCCAAGGGCTGCAAGACCCTTTGCTCCGGCCGTCTCGGCGGTGCCGAAATCGCCCGCGCCGAAGGTTACAAAGAGGGCGTCGTCCCCCTTCACACCATCCGCGCCGACATCGACTTCGCCCACGTGGATGCCTACACGGCCTATGGCCGCATCGGCGTCAAAGTCTGGATCTGCCGTTCCTTGAACAAGCAGGACAAAGAATTCGTCAACGAGCCCTCGCCCAACGCGGGTCGCTTCCACGACGATCGCCGTCCGCCGCGCCGCGGCGACAGGCCCGAACGCAAAGGAGGAAGCCAAGATGCTGCAGCCAAAACGCGTTAAGTACCGCCGCCCCCACGGTCTCTCCTATGAGGGCAAGGCCAAAGGCCTCACCAAAGTCGACTTCGGGGATTACGGTCTCGTCGCCCTCGAAGGCGCCTACATCTCCGACCATCAGATCGAAGCCGCCCGTATCGTGCTCTCCCGTTACACGGACCGCACCGGCAAGGTTTGGATCCGCATCTTCCCGCACCTCTCCATGACGAAGAAACCCGCCGAGGTCCGTATGGGCTCCGGCAAGGGCAACCCCGAAGGATGGGCCGCGGTCGTCAAGGCCGGAACCGTCATGTTCGAAATCGGCGGCACCGCCCCGGAAATCGCGAAGGAAGCCCTCCGCCTCGCCGGGTACAAACTGCCGGTTAAGACCAAAGTCATCGCCAAGGAGGCCAGCAAGTAATGGAAATCAAAGAACTGCGCGAGCTGACCCCTGAGCAACTCGATGCCAAAATCTACGAGCTGCAAGAACAGCTCTTCGAGCTCCGCCGCAAGAAAGCGGTCGGCAACCTCGAGCACGGCGAACAGCTCCACTACGTCCGCAAGGACCTCGCGAAAGCCAAAACCGTCAAACGCCAGCGCGAGCTGGAGATCAAATAAGAAAGGAGAACGTTATGGAAAGAAATCATCGCACGTCCATTCAAGGCGTCGTCACGTCTTGCAAAATGGCCAAAACGATCGTCGTGACGGTCTCCACCGAACGCAACGACCCGATCTATGGGAAGCGCGTCGGTTACTCCAAAAAGTACTACGCCCACGATGAGAACGGCCTCGCCAAAGTCGGCGACACCGTCACCATCTCCGCCTGCCGCCCGATGTCGAAGCTGAAGAGGTTCCGCCTCGTCTCCGTCGACAAGAAGGCCGAAGTCATCCTCGATGCCGAAGCCGTTGAGGCCAACCTCGAGGAAAAGGAAGGCGTCAAAGAGGTCGAAACCTCTGAGGAGGCCAAATAATGATCCACAACGAGACCAACCTCGTGGTCGCCGATAACTCCGGCGCCCGTTCGGTCCGCGTCATCCGCCAATACGGCGGAAGCCACCGCAAAACCTCCTCGATCGGCGACATCGTCCTGTGCGCCGTCAAGGATGCCATCCCCAATGGCAAGGTCAAGAAGAGCGACGTCGTCAAAGGCGTCATCGTCCGCGTGAAGCATCCGCTTCTCCGTCGCGACGGCTCCACCATCGCCTTCGATGACAACGCCATCGTCCTCGTCGACGAAGACAAAAACCCGCTCGGCACCCGCGTCTTCGGGCCCGTCGCTCGCGAACTCCGCGAGAAAGGCTTCATGAAGATCGTCTCGCTTGCCGTCGAGGTCCTATAAGGAGAGACAGAGCATGAACATCAAAAAAGGTGATAAGGTCGTCGTCATCTCCGGCGCCGACAAGGGCAAGGAAGGCGTGGTCGCCCGCGTCTACCCGAAGCTCAACAAGGTCGTTGTCGAAGGCGTCAACGTCCGCAAAAAGCACAAGAAGCCGACCCAGGCCGTCCCCGAGGGCAGCATCGTCGACATCTACGCCCCGATCGATGCGAGCAAAGTCGCCCTCATCGACCCCAAAACCAAAAAGAGAACCCGCGTCCACATCAAAGAGGTCGACGGGAAGAAGATCCGCGTGAGCAACGCGGGCAACAAGCTTGACTAAGAAAGGAGCAGCAGAACATGGCAGAAGAAAAGAAAGCCGTCAAAGCGGCTCCCAAGAAAGCCAAAGCGGCCGAAGAGGTGGAAACCGTGAAATACGAAAACCGCCTCATCAAGAAATACAAAGAGGAGATCCGCCCGGCCCTCGTCAAGGAGTTCAATTACTCCACCCCGATGATGGCCCCGCGCCTCGAGAAGATCGTCGTCAACATGGGCGTCGGCGATGCCACGCAGAACGCCAAGGCCCTCGATGACGCCGTCGCCGAACTCACTCAGATCACCGGTCAGAAGCCGGTCATCACCAAAGCCAAGAAGTCCATCGCGACCTTCAAGGTCCGCGAAGGCCAGCAGATCGGCTGCAAGGTGACCCTCCGCGGGATCCGCATGTATGAGTTCTTCGACAAGCTCATCTCGATCTCCCTCCCCCGCGTCCGCGACTTCCGCGGCATCAGCCGCAACTCGTTCGACGGGCACGGCAACTACACCCTCGGCGTGAAAGAGCAATTGATCTTCCCCGAGATCGACTACGACAAAGTCAACAAAGTCCGCGGCATGGACGTCGTCATCGTCACCACCGCGCGCAGCGACAAGGAAGCCGCTTCCCTCCTCGAGAAGTTCGGCATGCCCTTCCGCAAATAAGGAGAAACCATGGCTAAGAAAAGTTTGATCAACAAAGAACAACGCAAACCGAAGTTCTCCACCCGCGCCTACACCCGTTGCAAGCGCTGCGGCCGCCCCCATGGCGTCCTGCGCCGCTTCGGGCTGTGCCGCATCTGCCTCCGCGAGCTCGCCTACAAGGGCGAAATCCCCGGCATGAAGAAAGCCTCTTGGTAAGAAAGGAGATTGAATCACAATGAACGCAGATCCCATCGCGGACATGCTCACCCGCATCCGCAACGCCAACGCGCTCCGCTACGATGAAGTCTCCATGGCTTCCTCGAAGCAAAAAGTCGCCATCGCCGAAATCCTCAAGAAAGAGGGCTTCATCAGCGACTTCCGCGTGGAAGAGGAAGAGGGCAAGAAGAACCTCTTCATCAACCTCAAATACAGCGCCACCGGAGAGCGCGTCATCTCCGGGCTCAAACGCATCTCGAAACCCGGCCTCCGCGTCTACAAGGAAGCCGATAAGATCCCGAGCGTCCTCCGCGGGCTCGGCATCGCGATCGTCAGCACCGACAAAGGCCTGCTGACCGACCGTGAGGCCCGCAAAGCCGGCGTCGGCGGAGAAATCCTCTGCTACGTCTGGTAAGTTGAAAGGAAGAAAAGAATATGTCTCGTATCGGATTCAAACCCGTCGTTCTTCCCGAAGGCGTCACCGCTGAAGTCAAAGATGGCGTCTTTGCCGTCAAAGGAGCCAAAGGCGAATTAAGCGTGGCTATCCCCAGCCTCGTGAGCGTCGAGGTCAAGGACGGCGCCGTCCATTGCACCGTTAAGGGCGATGAGCGGGAAGAGCGCACCCTGCATGGCACGGTGCGCGCCAACATCGCGAATGCCGTCACCGGCGTCCACGATGGCTATAAGAAAGAACTCGAAATCGTCGGCATCGGCTACCGCGCCGCTATGCGCGGGACCTCGATCGTCCTCAACGTCGGGTTCTCCCACGAAGTCGTGATCCCCACCGTCGACGGGGTCAAGATCTCCTGCAGCGACGAAACGCACATCGCCGTCGAGGGGATCGACAAACAGAAAGTCGGCCAAATCGCCGCCCTCATCCATGACACCAAGCGCCCCGAGCCCTATGGTGGAAAGGGTATCAAGTACAAGGGCGAGCACATCATCCGCAAGGAAGGCAAACGCGCTGCCGCCACCGGTGGCAAGAAGTAATCGGAGAAAGGATAAGCAACTATGATCGACAAAGAACCTAGAAACGACGCCCGCCTCCGCAAACACGCCCGCGTCCGCAAGAAGATCGAAGGCACCGCCGAAAAGCCGCGCCTCTGCGTCTTCCGTTCCAACAAGAACATCGAAGCCCAGATCATCGATGACACCAAAGGCGTCACCTTGGTCTCGAGCTCTTCCGTCCAGCTGAAACTTGAAAACGGCGGCAACTGCGAAGCCGCCGCCAAAGTCGGCAAAGACCTCGCCGAAAAGGCCAAGGCCAAAGGCATCGAAATCGTCGCCTTCGACCGCGGCGGCTACCTCTATCACGGCCGCGTCGCGGCCCTCGCTGACGCCGCCCGCGAAGCCGGCTTGAAGTTCTAAGGAGAATCCCGATGGAAGAAGAAAACAAAGTCATCGCCCCGGAAGAGGCCGTCGAGCCCTCCGAGGAAAAAGAAACCGGCATTGAGCCCCACGGTTCCGTCTCGGCCCCGCGCCCTGGCGACCGCAAGAACGGCTCCCACACCGGCCGTCCCTCCGAACGTAGGGGTGGCCGCGGCGGATTCCGCCGCAACGCCGGCCCCCAAGACGACCTCCTTGAGAGGGTCGTCGCGATCAACCGCGTCTCCAAGACCGTCCAAGGCGGCAAGCACGTCCGCTTCTCGGCCCTCGTCGTCGTCGGCGATGGCCATGGCAAGTACGGCTTTGCCTCCTGCAAATCCGGCGAAGTCCCCGACGCGATCAAGAAATCCCTC